>ERZ1026805.5-NODE-5-length-234790-cov-19.331830_pt1 | contig 234790 bp, 187 predicted proteins | sample MGYA00520883_ERZ1026805 | MGnify/ENA primary metagenome ERZ1026805 (study PRJEB33270, sample SAMEA104284476) | anaerobic digester metagenome | biome: Anaerobic digester microbiome; feature: mesophilic sludge digester; material: Anaerobic digester biomass | place... | reverse complement strand
ACATTCCCCTCCTTTGGAGGGGTGGTCGCAGATCGGGGTGGTACATTCCCCTCCTTTGGAGGGGTGGTCGCAGATCGGGGTGGTACATTCCCCTCCTCCGGAGGGGTGTCCGAAGGACGGGGTGGTTACAAGGATATCCCCGGCTTTTGTGCTTCCGCTCCAATAAGCAAAGTAGCTGAATTAGATTATGTACTTACGCCGGGGCGTTACGTAGGCCTGCCTGAGGAAGAAGACGATTTCAATTTTGAAGAGCGTTTTACAGCCCTGAAAGCAGAGTTTGAAGAGCAGCTAAAGGAAGAAGCATGCCTAAATCGTGTTATAGTTGAGAATTTGAAAAAAATCAAAATGTAATAAAGATGGAGGATATAAAATACGTAAATACTACTAAAGAAGAATTTTTAAGTAAGAAATTACTTTTCAAGTATATGCCTTTAGAATTTGCACTAGGTACAATTAAGGAAAAATACCTTTGGTTATGTAATCCTATTATTTGGAAAGACCCATTTGAAAAATGGTTTATCGAAGCAAAGTATCAAGTTAATAATAAGGAAGAGGATTTCCCATTAAAAGGTAAGTTGTTTTGTTCATGCATGACTCAAACTCGTACGAGTGAGGCACATTGGAATAATTATTCTAAAGGTCAAATAGGTATTTCTTTTATAATTAATAGAGAGGAATTGGTAAAGGTTTTAGAAACACACACTAAGCAGTACGATGTATATATCGGTAAAGTAAAATATATAAAAACTAATGATTTTAAAAAGAAAATTTCTAAAATCCCCGGTATTGGAACTATACAGCCAGTAATACTATCTAATCATGAGTTATTAATCAAACTGCTCTTACTTAAAAGGATTGCTTTCACATATGAAGATGAGATTCGGATTATAGTAGTAAAAAAGAATAAGACAAAGGAAAACGGTATTAAACTGCCTTATACTATTCAACCATCTGATTTGATTGAAGGAATCACGATAGATCCAAATGTTGGCGAAAACGTTGAAGTTATGTTAAAAGATCTATTTAAAAACCAATATGGGTTTAGCAAAGTATATAAGTCTCAATTGTATTCTATGCCAAATAATATTAAAATTGAATTATGAGTGAGTGGAAAGAATATAGATTTTCTGATGTAATAGAAATAATTGGAGGCGGAACACCAAAAACGTCAAATCCTGAATACTGGAATGGTAAAATACCATGGCTTTCTGTTGCTGATTTTAATACAGGCAGGAAATATGTATCATCTGCTGAAAAAAAAATTACAGAAAAAGGACTGAATGAGAGTAATACTAAACTCTTAAATTTCGGCGACATTATCATTTCTGCAAGAGGAACAGTTGGAGTTGTTGCTGTATTGGCTAAACCTATGGCTTTTAATCAATCTTGTTATGGTGTTAGAGCAATTGAAAGCCTTACAAATACTGACTATGTTTATTATCTATTGAAAGATACTGTGGCTGATTTTCGGCAAATAGCACACGGTGGGGTTTTTGACACAATTACAAGAGACACTTTCAATGAAATAGAAATTTTACTTCCTTCCCTTCCCGAACAAAAATCCATCGCCTCCGTTCTTTCCAGTCTTGATGATAAAATAGACCTGCTCCACCGCCAAAACGCCACTCTTGAAAAAATGGCGGAAACGTTGTTTAGACAGTGGTTAGCGGAGCCAATAAAGAAAATTTTAAATGAAGGTGCAGTTGTTGAGGGTTTCTCAAATGCTAAATTTGAAAAATGGATAAAAGAAACTGTAGGTGGTGAATGGGGAAAGGAAAATTCAAAAGGAGATTATAATAAAATCGTTTATTGTATTAGAGGAACAGATATAGCAGATCTGAATAATGGTTTACCTGAAAAAGCTCCAATACGATTTGTTAAAGAGAGTAAATTTGAAAGGATAGAACCTCATGAAGGAGATTTGATTCTTGAAATATCAGGAGGTACAGAAAGTCAATCTACAGGTAGAGTATGCTATATAAATCAGGATGTTAAAAGTCTTTTCAAAAATCCAGTAATATTTTCCAACTTTTGTAGAATGATTAGGGTTAAAAAATCCGAATATTCGTTTTTCTTATATTGTTATTTTCAATACCTGTATACTCAAGACGAGTTTTTTAATCTTGAAAATGGAACTTCAGGAATAAAAAATTTAGACTACAAGGCACTATTATTTGAACTTGATTATCCTATGCCAGGCGAAGAATTAGTGCTTGATTTTAACAAGCAAGTTGAACCGTATTTTAAGAAAATTAATCAAAATAAATCCCAAATTCAAACCCTCACTGCCTTGCGTGATACTTTATTGCCGAAGTTGATGAGTGGGGAAGTGACAATAAAAATGTAAACTATGAATATAACCAACGAACAAGCCGAATACCTGCTGAAACTACCCAAAAAGGTGGTTAAAGATGACGTGCTTTTAGATACGCTGACTATTAATCAAGAATATCCATTTAATGCACGTTTTGAGTTGGTGTCGGAAAAAGACGACGAATTTACTTTTATATGGGAAATTCAGCAAAGCAAGAAAAACAGAATCAGGGTTAGTTTTCATCATCAGGAAAACGATAGCAAAACGGGTCTGCTTAGGGTTGATTATAACAGTGGGCATATAAACCCGGAAGTTCTTTCGAAACATGTACCGGAGAAATTTCACCCATTTGTGGGCAAAATATTTTCCCCTAACGAACACCACATCCACTATCATGTGCAAGGCTATAAATCGCTGGCATGGGCTGTTCCTTTATCAGTAGATGAATTTAAAATCAAGGAGTTAAATGATGATGTTAATTATAATAGTACCTTTGCAGATATTTTAAAATTGTTTGCAAAAACAGTTAATATTGAAACAGAAATTATTGTTAATGAATTGCTATTATGAACTGGATTGATAACAGTATAAAAGAATATTACAATTGGTTGTGTGAAAGAACCGTTATAACCAATGATGAACAAACCGGATGGAGTGTAATCATGACACCTTTCCTTGGTTTGTTTAACGACAATATTGAGATATATGCAAAATTGGATAATGGGAAACTGATTTTATCTGACGATGGAATGACTTTATCCAACCTTGAACTTGCTGGTGCTTCAGTTTTACGCTCTCCCAAACGAAAAGAATGGTTAGAAATGATTTTTCTGAATTATGGAATTACGCTTAACGAGAAGAATGAACTCCAAGTTATTGGCACGGAAAAAAATTTTAACCAGAAAAAACATAACCTGATCTGTGCAATTTCTGAAGTTTCTGATATGGCAATGATGGCAAAACATACTGTTTCCTCTTTATTTAAGGAAGATGTAAAAGCCTATTTAGATGAGCAGAACATTATCTACACTCCTCAGTTTATAGCTAAAGGTTCTACAGGTATTGATTTTACTTTTGATTTTCAAATTGCTGGTCGTCAAAAGGAATTAGTATTAAAATCTTTTAATTCTTTGAACAAAATCAATGTGCCAAATTTCCTTTTTAGTTGGGAAGATATTAAGCCGGCACGTGAAAAAGTTTCTGGTAAAGAATTAAAAGGGTTAGCCATTGTAAATAATGTGGATAAAGAGATAAAACAAGAATATTTGGACGCCTTAGAAAGTAAAGGTGCTGAGATTATTTTATGGGGACAACGTCACCAACCCGATATGTTGGAAAAATTAGTCGCATAAAAATGACCCGAATTACAGAACATGGTATCGAGTCTTTTGCAATTGAGCTATTTGACAAACCCGGTTATGAATATATCTGCACCCGATATTACCCCCGATGGTAAAAGGCCTGAAAGGGAATGACAAAAACAGACCTGCTGTCTATAAATTAACATCACATACATAAGAAAAGCCATTTTAAGGCATATTTAAGCTTTTAATTCCTGAAATTTGCATAATAATTGCATTTTATAAAAATAAAATGGCTTCATTTCGGTTTTTATTTGTAATTTTATAGTATGAAATAAAAATTGCCCGGGATGATACAAGAAATCAGGATAAGAAATTTCCTCTCTTTCAAAGAAGAAGTTAATTTTAGTTTTGAAGCTACCAAAGATACCTTTGCTGAAGATTACCAGGTAGTAGAGGTTGCAAAAGGGATACGGTTGTTGCGTTTTGCAATGATCTATGGAGCAAATGCCTCTGGGAAATCAAATCTATTGAATGTATTCGATTTCCTGCATCGTTTTTGGTTCGACAAACCGGATGATATGGACGAAAAAACAGGGGTAGTTCCTTTCAGGCTGGATAATACTACAAATAATAAGCCTTCTTCATTTGAATTAATTTTCTACGTCAGCAACACTAAATATTGGTATCAATTGGAACTGGACGAAAAACAAGTCTATACGGAGAAATTATTTTACTATAAAAGTGTTCAACCTACACTCCTGTTTAATAGAGAATTAATAAATGGCCAATCTGTTATCAGCTTTAATTCTGCAGCTGTTAAAGTAAGTTCTATAGTAAGGGAAAAAATTTCAGTGGAATGTCTGAAAAACATGTCCTTTTTCGCGGCCCGTGATAAAGTAAATGCTACTATTCCGGAAATTGATACAGCTAAAGACTGGCTGAAAAAGCAAATCATGCCCATGGTAACACCCTGGTCCAGCATGTTTCAATACGCGGAAGAACAAATGCTGGAAAATAGGGAGATAAAATCATATCTTTTGGATTTTGTACGTGCCGCAGATTTCAATATTGTTGATATCACCACGCAAATTGAAAAAAGGGAAGTGACCCAGGACTTTGTTGATTTCCTTATGAATAGATCCGGACTAACAGAACAAGATAAAGAGGAACTAAAAAAAAATCGTTTTGTATCAACAACCAGAACGGATTTTATCCATACGGTACACAATGAGCGAGGAGAAGAGAAATACAATTTACCCGAAGAATTACAATCGGAAGGCACAAAAAGAATTTGTGGTCTGGAAGCTGCCATTTACATGGCTATTCAGAATAATGGTTTTCTATTTATCGACGAAGTTGAGAATTCCTTGCACCCACAACTTCTCAGGTTTATTTTGCTCAACTTCCTGAGAAAAGAATTATCCAGATCACAACTGTTAATCACAACCCATTACGACCCATTATTAAATGAAATAGGAGAGATTTTCAGAAAAGACAGCATTTGGTTTACCGAAAAAACGAAATCCGGTCATACAGAGGTATATTCTTTAACCGACTTTAACGGCCTGAACAGACTGTCTTCCATACAAAAAGCCTATAACTATAGGAAGTTTGGAGCATTTCCTGAAATAAATTTATAGTTATGGCAAGGAAAACGGGGAAAAGCCGCAGCTTGAAATCCTCTCCTTTAGTAATTGTTGGAGAGGGGCTTACCGAACAATACTATTTCACACACCTTCGTTCATTGTACAATTTCCACTACATCATAAAACCATATTTCTTCGGTACGACCTCATTAAAAGACTTGGATATGAAAGTTGGCGATGTTTTTAAAAATGGGGGTATTGCCGTATGTGTATTTGATGCGGACGTTTCGGAACGCAACGCAAGTGAAAAGACAAAATTAGAACAACTTCGTAAGAAATATGGAAGTAAGAAAAACGTCATTCTCTGTGACAGTTTGCCGTCTATAGAATTTTGGTTTTTATTGCATTATTGCAACACTAATAAACATTTCAGGGACTCTAAATCAGTTGAGAGAGAACTACGAAAATTTATAGTTCAATACGAAAAGAAAAAAGTTTTCCTGGAAAAAGAGAAATGGGTTGCAGACTTATGTGCAGATGAGAAAATGGAATTAGCTCAACAAAGAGCTGAAATCTTTTCTAAGAAAAATGGTTCCTATTCAAATATTTATAGGATTTTTGAACAAATAACACCAAAACAATGAGCACCATAACCGAATCAGATATAGAACAACTCGTAATTTCATTGTTCAGGGAACAAGGTTATGAATACATATACGCACCTGATATTGCCCCCGAATTCCCCTCCTCCGGAGGGGTGGACAGCGAAGCTGAACAGGGTGGTGATACACGCGAATCCTACGAGCAGGTTTTATTACTTGAGCGTTTAAAGAATGCCATAAGACGTTTAAACAAATCCGTTCCTGCCTATTCACAAGCCGAAGCTATAAAAGACATTCAACGTATTGCCTCTCCTGAACTATTAGCCAATAATGAGGCTTTCCACAAGTTTTTGACCGAAGGCATCCCTGTTTCAGAACGAGTGGATGATATGGAACGTGGCGACCGAGTCTGGCTGATTGACTTTGAGAATCCGTACAACAACGATTTTGTAGTTGCCAATCAGTTTACAGTAGTTGAAAAAAATCAAAACCTCCGTTTGCATACACCGTACAGGCAGAAACGACCTGATATTATTTTGTTTGTCAATGGTATTCCACTGGTGGTCATTGAGTTAAAGAATGCAGCAGACGAAAACGCTACTATTCGTTCGGCATACAGACAGATTGAAACCTATAAAACCATTATTCCAACTCTGTTTGCCTACAATGGTATTGTAGTTATTTCCGATGGTCTGGAAGCCAAAGCAGGTTCTATCTCAGCTGGTTTCAGCCGCTTTATGGCGTGGAAAAGCTCTGATGGCAAATCTGAAGCATCACCTTTGGTAAGCCAGCTGGAAACCTTGATTCTGGGTATGCTCAATAAAAAAACGCTGCTTGACTTAATCCGTCATTTTATTGTATTTGAAAAATCAAAATGGGAAGACCCGGAAACAGGAATTATAACAATAACCACCGTTAAAATACTAGCAGCATATCATCAGTATTACGCCGTGAATCGTGCTGTGGAATCCACATTACGGGCTTCGGGTTTCTATTCCCCTCCTTTGGAGGGGTGGCAGACGCAGTCTGCCGGGGTGGTTGAAGATCCAAATGGGATCTATCGCGACTCCCAAAGCTACTTCGACCTTCCTTACAATCCACAACTTAAAGAACGCGCACGTGCATTACGCCAGGCAGGAAATTTACCGGAAGTACTTTTCTGGAATCAGGTTAAACACAAGCAATTTAAAGGATACGACTTTGACCGTCAAAAAATTATTGGCAATTACATTGTTGATTTTTATTGTACTAATTGCAATGTCGTGATTGAAATAGATGGAAGCAGCCATGATGATAAAGTAGAATATGATGCAGCCAGAGATGCTTATTTAGAAAATTTAGGATTAACAATTATTCATATTCCGGCAGCAGATGTATTGCAGAGTATGGATGCGGTTATGGAGAAGCTTTTTAACCACCCCGCCCTTCGGGCACCCCTCCAAAGGAGGGGAATGGTACATGAATCTCCGGAAAGTTACGGCTTGCCGGGAGTGAAAAAACAACCTGTTGGCGACCGCAAAGGTGGTGTAGTTTGGCACACACAAGGGAGCGGTAAATCACTTTCAATGGTTTTTTATACGGGTAAAATCGTGTTGGCAATGGATAACCCTACCATTGTGGTAATAACCGACCGTAACGATCTGGACGACCAGCTGTTTGATACATTCGCGGCATCCAAACAGTTATTACGTCAGGAACCGGTGCAGGCGGATAATAGAAACCAGCTGAAAGAGCTTTTAAAAGTTGCTTCGGGCGGTGTGGTCTTTACCACTATTCAGAAATTTCAACCCGAAGAAGGCAATGTGTACGAGTTGCTATCCGACCGAAAAAACATTGTTGTAATCGCCGATGAGGCACATCGTACACAATATGGTTTTAAAGCCAAAACCATTGACGATAAAAATGAAAGAGGCGACGTTATTGGTAAAAAAACAGTTTACGGCTTCGCAAAATATATGCGCGATGCTTTACCAAATGCAACATATCTTGGTTTTACAGGCACACCCATCGAAAACACCGATGTAAACACTCCGGCCGTTTTCGGCAATTATGTGGACATATACGATATTGCCCAGGCTGTTGAAGATGGGGCAACTGTCAGGATTTATTACGAAAGCCGTTTGGCAAAGGTAAATTTGAGCGAAGAGGGCAGAAAGTTGGTTGAAGATGTTGATGACGAATTTGACAACGAGGCAGATACGAACAGCCGTGCGTATCGGAGGTGGACACAGTTAGAGGCATTGGTTGGTAGCGAAAACCGAATTAAGCAGATTTCAAAAGATATTATCGAACATTTTGAGCAACGGCAAGCCGTTTTTGAGGGCAAAGGGATGATTGTTACTATGAGTCGCCGTATAGCAGCTGATTTGTATAAAGCCATCATAATACTGAAACCTGAATGGCATTCTGATGACCTGAACAAAGGCGTAATCAAAGTAGTAATGACTTCGGCATCGTCTGATGGGCCAAAGATTTCAAAACATCATACAAGCAAACGGCAGCGCCGTGTATTAGCTGATCGCATGAAAAACCCCGATGATGAACTAAAACTGGTTATCGTTCGGGATATGTGGCTCACTGGTTTTGATGTACCGTGTTTGCACACCCTTTACATAGACAAACCCATGAAAGGGCATAATTTGATGCAAGCCATTGCAAGGGTAAACCGTGTTTACAAAGACAAACCTGGCGGTTTAATAGTGGATTATTTAGGTATTGCAGCAGATTTGAAAAAGGCGTTGTCGTTTTATTCCGATGCAGGAGGCAAAGGCGACCCGGCTATTTTACAGGAACAGGCTGTTCAGTTGATGCTGGAAAAACTGGAAGTGGTGTCAAATATGTATCATGGTTTTAATTACGAAGATTATTTTGATGCCGAAACTTCCAAAAAGCTTTCAGTGATTTTAGCAGCGGAAGAACATATTTTAGGTTTGGAAGACGGCAAAAAACGATACATAAATGAAGTAACGGCTCTGTCAAAAGCCTTTGCCATAGCTATACCGCACGAACAGGCAATGGATGTCAAAGATGAAATCTCTTTCTTTCAGGCGGTAAAGGCACGTTTGGCAAAATTCGATAGTACAGGTTCAGCAAAAACCGATGAAGAAATTGAAACGACCGTACGTCAGGTAATAGACAAAGCATTGGTAACCGAAAAAGTAATTGATGTTTTCGATGCTGCAGGATTAAAAAAACCTGATATTTCAATACTTTCAGAAGAATTCCTTTTAGAACTGAAAGGAATGAAACACAAGAACATTGCCCTCGAAGTATTGAAAAAATTACTCAACGATGAATTAAAATCCAGGGCAAGAAAGAACCTTGTTAAAAGCAGGTCCTTAATGGAAATGTTGGAGAACGCTATAAAGAAATATCATAATAAAATCCTTACAGCAGCCGAAGTAATAGATGAACTGATAAAACTAAGCAAAGACATCGTTGATATGGACAACGAAGCCAAAGCAATGGGATTATCGGATTTTGAATATGCTTTTTTTACAGCCGTTGCAAACAACGAAAGTGCAAGGGAGTTAATGGGAAAAGAAAAACTGAGAGAGCTTGCGGTGGTTCTAACAGAATCAATAAGAAAAAATGCAACTATTGACTGGACAATCAAGGAAAGTGTAAAAGCAAAATTAAAAGTTGCTGTGAAAAGAATTTTAAGAAAATACGGTTATCCGCCCGACATGCAAATGCTTGCAACCGAAACCGTATTGAAACAAGCAGAAATGCTTGCAAACGAATTGATGTAACCGGGAACAACAAATACTATGTTTTTGGGAATCACAATGCAATAAAATCGGGAACAGGAATGCTGTAAAAATGGGAACAAGAATACAGTGATAAGTGATTTTTATTATTAACCAGCATTACATTACGGGTCGTATTAAAAAAGTGACTGCAATGGATACACAGCAAAAAAACCTATCATTATGTCAAATCCGTAGAATGATTTATACAACCAACACCCTTGAAGGATATCGGACAGAGTTCAGCTTACACACCCCACTTATTTAATTTTTCCGAGTTCCATTTATATAGGGAGTTGCTTCCCACTGGAGTAAAAGTTCCGCTCATGCGTACATTTCCATCTGAATCAACCGTAATGGTGCCAGTATAATCCTGTCGCTGGGGGATATCACGCGTAAAAGTCACTTTATTTCCGCTGATAACACCGTTAATCAATGGGTTTCCATGCATTGTACCTGAGGATTTGTTGCCTTGCTGTTCTTTTACAATGAGCTTTGTTTTATGGCCATTGCCATCGTGATTCCAATTGCCACGTAAATCATACAAGTTTCCCTGAGCAAATAACTGAAGGCTAAATGAAACCAGGATGATTAAAATACTTGAATTCTTATGATTTTATTATTATAAATTACTGCTCAATGGCCTTGATCCATATACTTATGTTATTAATCCTCTTCAAGAATCTTCTTTTTCTCTGCTTCGTATTCTGCATGAGTAATAACGTTATCATCCAATAATCCTTTTAATTCCCTGAGTTGTACAGCTTTTGAAATTAAAGGCGAGTTTGTTTTGGGAGTTATTACCGCAGGTTCTTGTTGTGTCCCGACCAGAGGTGTTAATTCATAGGTATGTGTAGGTTTGTACTTCATAGTCCATAAAAAAGGAAACAAAACGAACATTCCACCAATAATGGCGCCCACATCAACTTCTTCATTCCGGGAAAATGAAGCAGTTAGAGGTTCATATCCTTCTTTTTCCAATTTAACAGAGGTTGATGAGCCTACAATTTTTGTATCCGTGTGTGTGTAAGGCGTTTTACCAACCGGTTCTCCATTTAAATAAAGCTTTGCTCCAGTAGGGGAGGATTGGATTGTTGTTGTGCTAGAGCAACTTGCTAAAACCACAGACCCAGCGAGCAGCAATGCAACCATTTTGACAGGGAAACAAAATCTTTTCATTATTTTTTGATTTAAAAGGTTTAAACATTCATTATTAAGGTTTTGCACATATTGTGTGTGTTAGCTTTACCATTATAAATTTAGTATAGTATTGACTAAGTGGTTTGTTTATGTTTATGTTATAAAACATGAATTTGAAGGCTCTTGCTGCCCTAACCCTGTTATTAAGATTTACTGAATGACGAACAGGACGGATTTCGCCATTCAGAACCTCAGAGAAAAATCCTGGGTGAAAATCTATAAAAAATCATACCTTCAACTTTCTTGCCGATAACAACAAATTTCACCCTGGATAACAGCTCCCGTTCAAGCATTTCCAACTCATCAAGTGGTATACTTTTCAATTAATATACACATTTCAATATTTCCCGGATTGTCCTTAAGTAATTTATCTTTATATTAGCTCAATAATCAGCAATTATAAATGATACAAGGAAAATTGAATTATCCGAAACCGGCAACTATACTTACCGCCGTTGGCTTTAATTGCTACCGACAGCGTGCAAATTTGCTATCCTCTGATTATGAGTTGTTATTTCATTGCACAGATTAAGATCAATGATGATAAGGAATATCAAAAAAATCCTGATAAAGCTGGAGAAAGATACCATATTCAACATGCTGACGATGTATGCTATCAATTCAAAAACCTATAAATGGTGGCAAAATATTAATGTGATTATTTGGGGTGCATCAACAAAACTTGTTTGAATTAATCATTAAGTATTATGAAATCAGATATTCAGATAGCAAGGGAAACAACGCTGCTCAAGGTGGCAGACATTGCAGAAAGCATTGGGATTCAGCCTGAAACGGTAGAAAATTACGGACGGTATATGGCTAAAACGCCCATCAGTCTGATAGATATAGAAAAAGCCGCAAAAAGCAACCTCATCCTGGTAACTGCCATAACACCTACAAAAGCAGGAATAGGCAAGACGGTTACCTCCATCGGGCTGACATTGGGATTGAACAAAATCGGCAAGAAAGCTATTGTTGCTATTCGTGAACCATCGCTGGGACCATGTTTCGGAATGAAGGGCGGTGCTGCAGGAGGAGGTTTTTCCCAGGTACTTCCGATGGAAAAGATCAACCTGCATTTTACAGGGGACTTTCATGCCATCACCTCTGCCCATAATATGATTTCAGCGTTGTTGGACAATTATATATACAGGAACCGAACCGGTAACAAGGTTGTTAAGGAAGTTCTCTGGAAACGGGTTTTGGATGTCAACGACAGAAATTTGCGGTTTATCATAACAGGATTGAATGGTTTTGAGAATGGTATTCCTGCCGAATCAGGCTTTGACATAACACCGGCATCGGAATTAATGGCTATCCTTTGCCTGTCACGGGATGTGAACGACTTACGACGCAGGATCGAAAATATCCTTTTGGCCTATTCGTACGACAATGAACCGATAACTGTTAAAGATCTGGGCATTGCAGGAGCTATTACGGTACTGCTGAAGGATGCACTCAATCCCAACCTTGTGCAAACCACGGAAAATACACCTGCATTTGTGCATGGCGGCCCGTTTGGCAATATCGCACACGGCTGTAATTCAGTGCTGGCAACTCAAATGGCAATGACTTACAGCGATTATACCGTTACCGAAGCGGGATTCGGATCTGACCTCGGAGCTGAAAAGTTTTTCAATATCAAATGCAGGAAGAACGGATTACAACCCAAAGTCACTGTAATTGTTGCAGCAGCACAGGCACTGAAAATGCACGGCGGTGTTCCGTATAAAAATATTATGCAGGAAAATCCCGAAGGCCTGCAGAAAGGACTGGAAAATCTGAAGAAACACATCGAAATAATCTCTTCTTTCGGACAAACGATAGTGATTTCATTTAATAAGTATTTGTCCGACACTTCCCGGGAAATTGATATTGTCAGACAATTTTGCAATGATGCCGGTGTACGTTTTTCAGTCAATGAAGCGTTCGTAAAAGGGGGCGAAGGGGCTGCCGATCTGGCCAGGTGCGTGGTGGAAGCTGCAGAAAATGATCCCTCTCCGGCATTGCGTTTTACCTATGATGACAATGACAGCATTGAACAGAAAACGGAAAAGCTCGCGCAACATATTTATGGTGCAAAAAATGTCGTATTCGGAGATAAGGCATTGACAAAACTGAAGAGAATATCCGGCACCGGACTGGAAAAGATGCCTGTGTGTATTGCCAAAACCCAATATTCCTTATCTGCTGATCCCAAGGCTTTTGGTGTGCCAAAGGACTTTACACTTGAAGTCAATGACCTTGTCATTAACCAGGGTGCGGAATTCATTGTGGCCCTGGCCGGAAAGATCATGCGCATGCCCGGGCTTCCTTCCGATCCCCAGGCTAAACGCATTGACCTGATTGATGGAAATATTGAAGGACTTAGCTGACTAAAAAAGGTATTTCTAACGGGATCCCTGAGAATTTCAGATAGCTAAGTTTAATGGCAGTGGGTGATTTTCTCTGGGATGAAGAGATATTGAAATAGTTGTTAATTTATCAGTTTGTCACCGGGATAGGCTGGGCAGCAGGTAATGATCCTGATGCTTTGCCAAAAATGGTGAACTCAATAATTCCGAGCGGGTTGGTCCGCGGCCAGTTTGTGAGCGACAGCCTTACAAAGCGGCATTCCACCGGGGTTATCTCCTCGAAAATAGTATTTCGCTGTATCTTGTTATCAGTCTGATCGAGCACTGTGGTGAAGCTCTGGCCGTCCATAGATACCTCTATCCTGTACTGAAAAGCATCGGTAACAGGTTTGTTTCCGGGCACAGGTGCTGTGACCTGCGCTGCAGGTTGTCTGCCGAAGGACCGCCGCCCGCCCGTAAACATTAGCCTGAGGCCATCAATAGTGAAAAGCTGAACTACATCGAACCGGGTTGCAGGGGAAAGTTCTATAGTAAGGGTCGGGAGCGTGTCAGCCGGTTCAGGTTCCCACCATGTTCCGCTCAGGTTATCTGCAGCATAAGCGGCAATTCTTCCCGGTTGCTGGGATGAGAAGCTTGAAAGAGCGTTCATTGTATTTATCTTGTTTATGGTAACAGGGAGAGATCCGCTGTTGCCCCTTTTCGGGTCGGAGATAACCCCCGGAGCCCACTGGGGTGTTTCGGTTACCGCAACCGATAGGTTCCCTTTTCTGTCAATAATAACACGGTCCATCCCTATCCGCCTTCCTCCGGGAGGATTCGACAGCACTATGGTATAGAACTGCCAGAGATGCCCGGCGGGACCCTCGACAATGCATCCGTGGGCAGGACCGGTTACAAACCCGTCGGTCTTCCGCAGCAGAGGGTTATTGGGGGCATAGGTATAAGGCCCCATCACCGATTTTGATGTATAATAGCCACTGGCATAGGTTTTCCATTGTGTGCCTGAAGCAGAATACTGCAGGTAATATGTGTCCTTGTGTTTATGCACCCATGGTCCTTCGACCCACGAGACATCAGTATACTCATTCATTTCGCCGTAACGTTCCCAGACATGATCGCTGTTGAAGGCAAAGAGGTGCTTCACGGGCCCTGCGAATCTGGTAAGGTCTTCAGGATCGAGTTGCACTGCAAATATACCGCTGACACCGCGGCCGGCATAAAAAAGATACGGAGTGTTATCGTCGTCGATGAAGATCTCCATGTCGAAGGCTCCGTTCCAGCCTCCTGCAACATCAGGGGTGTTCTTCCATTCCCCGATGCTCTCATAGGGACCAAGGGGATTGTCGGCTTTAAACAGGGGGCCGTCATTCCCGCACATGTAAAAGCTGCCGTTGTATTTAACAACATCCGGAGCTACGGGAACCCTCTCCACCCGCTGGAAGGTCCAGTTAAGCATGTCTTCCGATATCCAGGCTCCTCCTCCAGTGCAGAACATGTAGTATTTGCCGTCCTCCTTAATGACCGTAACATCACCTGAAGCATTGCCCCCCGGCCCGATTGCCATTGGCAGCGGGTTGCAGTAGCGGGCTGCCTTACCGACCTCCGGACTCTGACCGTTATCGGAACTACAGGGATTTGAACAGGAAGCCATCATAAGAAAAAATAACCATGCAGGCAAAAAACTGAAAATAATCCTGGGTTTCATATGGTTAGTTTTAATTAGCGGCAAGATAATAAAATCCTAGTCATACCCTTTACGAAGAAGTCAACCGTCAGAATCAGCTATTCTGCAATAAAGAGCCTCAAAGGATTACTTCCGGTGTCAGATGGCAAGGGGTATGTAAATGCAAAAGCATGTCTGATGGTTGAAAACTAGCGAGTTGAGTAAGGAAAAGAAATCTGAAATTTTCATCCGATTTTTTACAATAATTAAAGCGAACTTCACTAAATTTGTTTAGCATACAAACAATTCACTTACTAAATCAATCAGCATGAAGAAGTATTTGCTACCGCTAGTGCTTTCGATTGCCGGGATTATCCTTGTTTTGCTACATTTCCTTGTGGCAGGGGGAGGAAGCGGCAATCTCGACGTGCAAATCCAGCCAACCAGTTACATCATGCCGGCAGCCTATAAGGTCTATGCCAACGAAGAGGCGCTCGAAGGCCGGTTTTACCTGTGCAAATTGATTCTTACCAACGAAGGGGGAGGGGAGCTTAAGAACCTGAAGGTATCGTACGAAGTTCCGGGGTACATCAACTGGACCGAGATCGACAAGATCCGGTGCCTGGTGCCGGGGCAGAGTGCCGTACTGACGGTTTATCCCCGTTTCGACCCCTCCATAGTGGAGAAGACGAGCACCTCGAAAGAAAAGGGCAACATCCGCATCGAATATGAAACCGGCAAGGGGAGCGATGTGTTTGACAAGAGTTTCGGGTTTGAGATGCGAGGGCGCAACGACATCGTATACAGCAGCATGCCGGCCAACGAGATTCTCACCTATCCAGACATGTTCGAAAACATTGCCCTGGTGCCCTGTTTTATTACGCCGGAGGATCCCATCATTAAATACTACACCCAGCAGATCCAGCAAAAGGTGCTGAAGGGAGAAGCTGCAGCGGTGGTTAAGACGACTGAGGAGGCGCTCCGCTTTCTGATGGCCGTATACGAGTCGACGCGTCAGGCGGGAATGGTCTACAGCGGCACCAAGGGGATCCCGCTGAACGTTGGGGATGTGAGTTCCCTGATCCAGCACATCCGGTTGCCCCGGGAAGTGGTGACGGGCAATACGGGACTTTGCATCGAGCTATCCACCCTCTATGCCAGCGTGCTTTCCTGTGCGGGGCTCGAACCGATGATTTTTTTCATTCCCGGACATGCCTATCCTGGCATCAAGGTCAATAATTCTTACTATGCCATCGAAGCCACGGGAATCGGAGGAGAAGGCCTGGGCAACATCATGACGGCAGAAAAGGCATTAGAAAAAGGAATGGAAGAGCTGAAGGAGTTTATACAAAAATTGCAGGAGGGGGATTCCCGGTTCATGTACCTCGACGTCCATGAGTTGAACAGCACCGGTGTGAATCCCATGGAGCTGAAGGATGATTCTTTTCTCCGGCAGAAAGTCGATCAGATTGTGGCCTCCTGGGGAGGTGACGGGGCTAAAAAAATCGCCCCCGGTGTTCCCCGAACAACCAATTATGCCCGCAACGAAATGGCCCACTCCAACCAGGGGGGAGGAGGCAATTACGATGGCGGAGATGCAGGCGACATGCTTTCCTATGGCGGCATCGTAAGCTTCCGGTACCCCTCCCATTTCATGCGGATGGACAATCCGGCGCCGGGATTCCCCGCCCTGGTGAGCCAACTCGAAGCTTCCGACGGAAGTTCCAGCATCAGTGTCTATCGCGTCACCGGCACCTCTAACCCCGACCAGGCCATGAACTACCTGGTCCAGGCCTATTACAACTTCGGGGCGAACATCCAGTACCAGAACAACGGTTCATCGGGCAACTTCGTCCGCTATTCCGGACAGACCTCCTCCGCGGGAAACCTCTTCCGGTGGGTGGGCTATTTCAAACCCTCCGGCGGAAATGTGGTGGGGGTCACCGTCGGCGCCCCTGCCGGTTATTATGGCCAGATGCAGGGAACCATCAACCAGATTGTTTCAACCATCCGCTGACCTGGCAGCCATGATGAAGGACAACCGGTAGGACCAACCCCCGGGTTACTTCATCGGCATTCCGGATTGACAATTAACAACGAAATATTTTAACATATGAAGAGATATACGGTAACCCTCCTGCTCCTGTTCATATTGACCTGCGTCCGTGGACAGGGCAACGAAAGCCTGAAGCAAAACATAGACTTCAGGATCGATTCACTGGGCAACGCCATGATCCAGGTAAGCGCCAAACTGACAGCCACGCAATGGCAATACTGGGAAAACACCTATGGAGGTAAGAACATTTCCATATTTAAACGGGACCTCTCCCGCTCCATGAATCAATTCTACCTCTACGATTTCGATTACGAGGACGATAAAATGGAAAGAACCTTCAAGGTCACCTTTAAGGCCAAGGGGGTGGCACGCTACCAGGGCAATAACAAATGGTTGGCCGAGGTAGGCATAAAAAATCCCGGTTTTTCCAAATTGGATGATCAATCCTACCTGGTGACCACCTCCATGAACGATGGAGGACAGCTCATCCAGCAGAACAACACCATCCGTTTTCCGAAGAAAGCAACCAACATCAAAGAGGATACCGATGAGTTCGGCGCCGCCACCTTCACTTACGAGCTGAAACCATTGGCAGGCAGGTCTCCGCTGTTGCTGATCCTGGGATTGGCGCTGCTTGTGGCCGGTATAGCCTATGCCCTGTTCGTGAAGCTGAAGCCCACTCCGGCGGCCACCTGACACTCTACAGCATTCCGTTTTCTTCCTTGGAGTATCCCCCGGGATGACCGTGATTGTTCATCAACCGGAGTAGTTTTTTCTGCTCCGTTTCTGGTTAATATCCCCGGTGCCGGATTCAAACCATAAGTGATTCTTTCATGCAGGATTATCCCGGCCCTGATCACGTTGGCGCTAATAGGCCTGTGCCGGGGTTCGCATGTCTTCGGTGGCATTTCTTAACCACGGAGTAAGCCATTCATGATCCCATGGTTTCCCTGTTACAAGGTCGTACCCGGTTGTCTGAAGGGGTATAGTATTCAGAGCCTTTATCATGGACATGATAATCTCAGAACCCTGCTTATGCATCTTTTGGCCGCGTTCTGTCTTGTCGCGTCCTGCCTCCCTCAATAATAAATCCGCTCCCTCAAAGTTCTTTCCGATAAATCCCATCGCTGTCATTGTCCAGTTCCATTGATGAAGAGCAGTATCCTGTGTTGACATGACAAAAGGAATACCGGTATGTCCGTCGATCGTTTTAATCTGGCTGGACAGCTGATCAATGAGTAGCCGGCGCATCTGTTCAGCATCGGCGTAACTGGTTTGTGGGTCCATGGTAATTACTTGGTTGATCCTTATAAACTCACTTATTTGAATAACTGAGGCAGGGTAGTTGCCAGGAAGAGCCTGCAATTCATCCAGGTATGTCCACCTGGTACGAACATAGTCTCGAGATTGAATTTTTTGTCCTCGTAAATTGCTATGGTACGATCAATGATCTGCCTGTATTGATCACTTTCACCAGTATAAATAGTGAAAAGTTTAAGCTGTTTGTTATAATTCTCCACATCGGGATCCCATTTCCCGAAATTAGCATTGAATTCCGGGGTTTGGGTATAAGGTGCATAAGCACAGACATATGCAAACTTGTCAAGGTTCATCAGACCTATATTCAGGGTAGCGCCGCCACCGACTGAAAAGCCTGCCATAGCCCTGTTGTTTCTATCAGTAAGTACCGGGTAATTAGCTTCAATAAACGGTATAATGTTATTAATCATATCGTTTCCGAATGCTTTTTGCATCATCAGCCCTGTGTTGGCATACGGCATTACAATGATCATTGGTTTAACCTTTCCCTGGGCTATCAGGTTATCGGCAATCAGATTGGCTTTTCCAACTTTTGTCCAGGTCTCTTCAGTATCTGATCCTCCGTGAATAAGGTAAAGCACAGGGTACCTAGTTGTACCCTTGGCATCAAACCCCGGAGGAGTATAGATTACCAGCGTGCCTGCTATCCCCTGGGCTGTAGTATAGGTGCGGTAACTTACTTTTCCGTGAGGAACGTTCTGGAGGGAATGCACAAGAGGCTTATCTCCTTTGATATCAACAAGACTGTGTTTGAAGCCTTCGTTGGGAAAAAGATAGGTGTTGTTGGGATCATTAACCTCCATGCTGTCGACCCAGAAACTGTAAGGATAGATATCGGGTTTTGCAGGAGGAATTGTAATACTCCATACTCCTGAATCATCTTTGGTCATTTTAACGGGTGCCGGCAGTATTTCAGTGTCAAGGGAAACACTTTTGGCGTTCCTGGCATAAAACCTGAAGGTAACGCTATTGTCGGGATGTACTTCGGGCGATATGACGGAAGGTCTCTGAGCGGACAGGAAGGCGGCGGAAGAGACAAGTATTATTAATGTTAACAGTATCTTTCTCATCTGTAATAATATAAGATCAGATTTTTATTTAAAAAGCAAAGGCGCTGTGCTTGCAAGGTATAGTTTGGTATTCATCCAAGTATGACCACCTGTTGATATGAGAGTCTTATGATTGATCTTCTTTTCCTTGAGATAATCAATGAACCCGGTTGTCTGTCTATAAAGGAAGTCCTCATCACCCACGCTGACCCATAATAATTTTAGTTTCTTATTGGTACGCTTCGGGTTTTCAACAACCCCTTTGAAATCACGTTCCAGTTCTGTGTTTGACAGGTATGCGCTGTAGCAGCATATCCAGGCAAACTTATCCAAATTTCCGAAACCGGTTCGGAGAGTCTGCCCTCCGCCGCGTGAGAAGCCGCCTATGGCCCGGTTTTTACTGTTGGCAATAACCCTGTAATTCTTTTCGATATATGGAATCAGATTATCAACCAGGTCCCTTTCGAAGGTCTTTGACCTCGCAAGAGCCTCTTCGCTTTCCCTGTCTGCGGGATCAGCAGGTTTAAGCCCTCCCTTTTGTTCAGCAACCCTGGCTTCAATATTGCCATAAGGCATTACAATGATCATGGGCTTTGCTTTTCCTTCGGCGATAAGGTTATCCAGAATAAGATCAGCCTTCCCTACTTTAAACCATGTCTCTTCGGTATCCGTTGTTCCGCCTATCAGATAAAACACCGGGTACTTCTGCTTAGGGCTTTTATCGTATTCAGGCGGGGTGTATACAAGCACTGTTCCGGTTGTTCCTTCAGCCGACGGGTAGAATTCATAGGTTACTGTTCCGTGCGGAACATCTCTCATTGAATGTATCAGGGAAGAATCGCCGCGTACATCAAGAAGACTGCCTTTGAATCGTTCATTCGGAAAATAGTACCTGTTACCCGGATCCATAACCTGGACACCATCAACAATAAAACTATACGGATAGATGTCTGGTTTGACAGGACCAATCGTTGCGCTCCAGGAGCCTCTGGCATCCTTTTCCATCCGGACAGGCGCTTTTTCAGATTGCACACTGAGTCTGACATCCTGCGCATTCGGGGCTCTGAATCGAAAGACCACGGTATTATCCGGATTGACCTGGGGAGATCTGCCAAAGCCTCCGGAAGGCTGGCTGTATGCCGGTACGCTCATTAGAATTGCTGCACCGGCAAGAAGCGGTCGAAGAACTGATTTTATAAGCATAATTATGTTAGCCTTGAACTTTCTTATCTTTTTTTATTTTGAGATGAACTTGGAGTTTTTCAACCAGAGCAACAAGGGAGAGATCCATTCATCTGTCGGTCTTCCAAAATAAAAACCATGGCCTCCCCTGGGATAAAGGTGCATTTCTGCCGGAGCCTTCTTATGCCTCATGCTTTCATAGAAAACAATACTGTTGTCAACATCAACAAGCCTGTCATCACCTGAATGGGATATGTATGCAGGAGGTGTCTTTTCAGTTACCTGTATTTCACTTGAAAATTTATCAATAAGGTCTTTGGAAGGATTATCACCCAGGAGGGCTTTCCTGGAATCCATATGAGTTAGATTGTCCTGCATGCTTGTAACAGGGTAGATCAGGATCATGAAGTCAGGTCTGAGGCTTGTGCCTTCCTTGTTATCAATAAGGGCTTCTTCAAAGCGTGTTGCAACAATGGATGCAAGATGTCCTCCTGCAGATGACCCCATTAGTCCGATACGGGCAGGATCGATCCCCCATTTTGAAGCATTTTCACGAATTAGTTTCAGAGCCTGTTGTGCATCCTGCAAAGGGCCAATTTTTTTATCGATCATGGTTGAATCATGAGGAAGCCTGTATTTCAGCACAAATGCAGCAATCCCGTTATTTGCCAGTTCTCTGGCTGGTCTTACTCCTTCGAATTGGTAGGTCAAACCGCTGTAACCACCACCAGGGATTACAATAATCGCACAGCCATTGGCTTTTTCTTTTTCAGGAAGATAGATTTCAAGTTTCGGGATGGTAACACCTCTGATAAAGCCACCGGAAGTTTCTGTAATACCTGATTTTTTTGAATTCGGGATATTCCCCTGGTAAAGGTTAATTTGTTCCTGTGCCGTTATGGAAAATGATGCCGTCAGCATGATGGCGCAGATTATTGAAAATGGTTTCATTTTGATTAATTTTGTTTTGTATTAAAAGGAATGGTTCATAATCTCTTTTATCGGTATATACAATATTAGATACAAAAACACGAACCTGGTTCTGGTTGAGGCTTTGGCCAGGTCTATATCAAATTAAAATGGTTGCTGAGTCGTAATTGATTCAGCAATCAACATGGTGGCTTGGAGAAGCAACGTTAGCCGGAGTGTAATTGAAACCCCTGATAAGAGAAGGATCCTTTTCACCAGTAAAATCAATTCCCGTAATCTTTAAGTCCGGGCCCGTGCATCCTGTAATTATCAATACAGACATACATAAACCCAATGACAGTCCATCTCATTTAAACAGTTTTTGTGCAAAATCGTTGAGGGATTTCCTCCAAACCTGCCATTCGTGGCCTCCCGGGAATGATGCGAATTCAACATTCAGTCCTTTATCCCTGAATCTCTGCACCAGTTTCCTGGTCGGTTCAATTCTTGGATCCTGTTCCCCGACAGAGATATAGAACACCTTGAGTTTATTGTTGAATGATTCCGGATTTGTCAGTATGCCCGGGATTACTGTTTCCGGATCAAATTCCGTACCTGGTTGCCTGGCAATTCCGCCGAAGAGACCTGTGCTGAACACCCCGACATTAGCAAACATACCAGTATTGCGAAGACCTGTATAAAACGCCTGTCCTCCACCCATTGATAATCCTGCAATAGCCCTGTTTGCGGCGCCGGTTTTTACCCTGTAGTTGCTTTCGATGAACGGAATAATGTTATCGAAAAGCTCTTCCCTGAAAACAGCCATGGTCTCATCATTATAACCTCCTGCCCTCATTCCCTGCCTTGACACATTTCCGTTGGAAATTACTACAAGCATTGGTTTTGCTTTTCCTCCGGCAATTAGGTTATCAAGGATAATATCCGTTTTCCCCTGGACAACCCACCCTCTTTCATCTTCACCGCCGCCGTGCTGGATATAAAGGACCGGATACCGGCTTTTCTCTGACTTATCATACCCTGGCGGAACATATATATTAAGTCTTCTCCAGGTTCCTGTGGTCTTCGAGAAATAGGTCCTGTTCCTGATGTCCCCGTGAGGAACATCTTTTGTCTCATAAATATCCAAACCCTCTTCTGGAATCTCGATCCCGCTTGCCATCCTGCCCATGCCATAAAATGATTCACTTGCAGGATCTGCAACTACGACACCGTCAATGATAAGAGAATAATAATGGAATCCGGGCACCTGCGGATCAGTGATGACCTTCCATACTCCCGCCTCATTTTTTACAAGGTCATATTTTTTGCCCAGATCTACCTGAACGTTATCCGCACCAGGAGCATTAACCTGAAAGACAACACGGTTGTCAGGAAGTAACCTGGGATATATAGCATTGGAAACATTTGTTGATGCAGGAACACCTTCACCGGTATTTTGTGCATTTGTTGCCCCGACTGCAAGAAAAAGGCCTAGTAAAAAGGTGTAGTATCTCATTAAAACAAATTATAGAGCGGTTTATTTGAATAACAGTTGTGCCATCTGGCAGAGGTTTCTTCGCCATGTCAGGAACTCATGACGTGTGCCCTCTGAGATGTAAGTTACTGCATTGAATCCGGCGGCTTTCAGTCTTTAAACAACAAAAGTGCAAATTCCTTCAAGCTGCGCCTCCATGATTGAAATTCGTGCGCGGTGAGGGGTGAAACGTAGGATACACTCTTAATTCCCGCCTCGTTAAGGGCGTCGGCAGCAGCTTTAACGCTCTCCGATCCTCTTTCACGGCTGCCATAGCTCATGAATATGAGCCTGACTTTCGACTTGTCCGTAATGTCGGCAGGAGCGATGGTTCCGCCGCTGAACATTCCGATATATGAGAATTTGTCAAGGTTGGCCAGGGTAACCGTTCTTGTCTGCATTGCTCCCATGGAGAGGCCTGCCATAGCACGGTTCTTCTGATCGGAAAGTGTACGGAATGTCTTGTCGACCCAGGGAATCAGGTCTGTGGTCATAAGCTGTCCATAGATTCCGCCACCGGGGCCGCTCATGCCAAACATTCCACCCGGGCGGGAACCACCGGCAGGAGCACCGGGAGTACCAGCTGCACCAGGTATCGTCGGACGGGGTGCAGGAGGACCGGGGACAATACTACGTTGTGTGACCGCACTTGTCTCCATAACAACAATGAAGGGAGTGATCTTACCCTCGGCAATGAGGTTGTCGAGGATCAGGTTGGTCCTTCCCATCTCGATCCATACTCTCTGATCTTCACCCCCACCATGCTGAAGGTAAAGTACAGGATAGCGTTTTTGGATATTCTGTTCATAATCGGGCGGAGTGTATACAAAGATCTGACGCCACGAATTGGCAACCGTTGAATAGTAATTCTTAAGAAGCACATTACCATGCGGAACATCTTTCAATGCATAAAACCCACCGTCAGGATCAGGGATTTCAAAACCATTACACAGGTGGCTGTATCCGATAAAACCATTTGTGGCCGGATCAACCACTACAGCACCGTCAACTACCATCCAGTAATTGTGATAACCCAGGTCCTGGGGCTCGCTGGTGTAAGTCCATACTCCATTCTCTTCTTTGGTCATGTCATATGGAACGTTAACAATAGAGACCTGTACTTTCTGTGCATTCGGAGCATAGAATTTAAAGGTTACCCTTCTGTCGGCTTCAATCCTGGGGAATTGATTGCCGTAGAGGTTGTAGGGCGATGGACGCACTGAATCAACAACATTGAAGTTGTTCGAGGCTTGTCCCGACTGGGCAAAGAGCCCATAGACCGTCAGCACCGAAAAGGTAAAAAACAGGATGATCTTTTTCATTAGATTAAGGTTGTTTATGTTAATCTCCTGGAATAGGTATAAAATATCAAAGTCAAAAATAAAGAATTTGGCTGAAAAAAATCAATTCCGCAGACACCTGTATATGTGGCTTTAATAATGATTAAATAAATTCCTGTCTCAGTAATACATATTTATTTGGAATTGATAGATTTGTCTTTTTAGGTATTTTGTCGAATCAAAACTTTGATTCAATGATAAAATCCATTTCCTTTAATCTCATTAAAGAATATTGTCCTTTGCAAGTAACGAACCTAATTATTATCGGACAAAACAAGTTTAAAGAACGGTTTATAAAAATGTGATCACTATGAACAGGACCAGCATGATCTCAGCGACCATTTTTCATGTATTACTTGCTTATTCAGTCTTCACTGCGTCAGCCAGGGGGAAATATGAGTGGCCGTGTTTTCATGGGCCCGACCGCTTGAACAAATCGGCCGAAACAGGATTGGCTCAGACATGGCCCGAGAGCGGGCCTCCGCTTATTTTGACCATTGAGGGGCTTGGTGAGGGTTACAGCTCCGTTTCAATCGCCGATGGGCTTCTTTTTACCGCCGGAACAGAAAATAACCAGCCTTATGTTTTTACATTTGATCTCAGCGGTAAACTGGTTTGGAAAAAACCTGCAGGCAATAAGTGGACAACTTCAGCCCCATGGGCACGCTCATATACCGGACCCAGGAGTACGCCGACCTACGATAACGGGATCATTTATTTCCTGGGAGAGATGGGTTTGCTCTCAGCTTTTGAAGCTAAAACCGGAAGGATAATCTGGCAGGCGGATCTGCCGCAGCTGTATGAAGCGAATCCCACAGAATATGGTTATGCTGAATCGGTCATGATTGACGGTAATCATCTTTATGTAAGACCTGTCGGTAAAAGAGGGCACCAGGTGTGCCTTGACAAAAGGACCGGAGAGCAGATTTGGGCCAATACCGTTATACCGGGGGTAGAGAGTTATACATCGCCGGTAATGATTGATTATAACGGCTACCGGCAGGTATTAGGAGCCAGTGCAATATGTTATTATGGTGTCGATAGCCAAACCGGCCGGTTGCTGTGGAAAACCGATGTGATCAACCAGCAGGAATGTAATATAACTGATGCTGTTTTTCATAACGGTCATATTTTTATTTCGAGCGGTTATGGTTTGGGCAGCATGCTCGTCAGGCTGAGTAAGCCGGAAAAGGAGATAAAGGTGGAAAAAGTCTGGGAATCAAAGCTCATGGATAACCACCATGGAGGAGTAATCTTTCATGACGGTTTTGTTTACGGCTCCGGAAGCAGGTCACGGGGATGGTATTGTCTCGATTTCATGACCGGCGAACAGAAATGGAGAGAAACCAATGATGAAGGATGCCTGACTTTTGCCGATGGAATGCTATATACCCTTGAACAGAGAGGTACTATGCGTTTGGTGATGGCAACACCTGACAAATTCGAGGTCGCCGGAGAATTCAGATTACCCTCCGGAGGAACCGGAATGTACTGGGCGCATCCCGTTGTATGTGATAAACGGCTCTATGTACGCCATGCCGATAAAATCTTTGTCTATGACATAAGCCGCCGGTAATTGCACCGTGAGTTGAAACTCCCCGCTGCCCTGTGGCGGGGAGTTTTAATTTTGTTTGGAAAATTATTTCCCTTCTTTATCTTTATTCCCTCAATCCGATCACTAAAAAATCACTTCTATGGCTGACGAAAACCTGGTTTACCGCGGAAAATCGAAAGATGTGTATCTGATCACCGAAGGCCCCATGGCGGGCAAATACCGTTTAGTATTCACCGACAAGGCCACGGGCTATATCGATAAAGGGAAGGTGGTCTTTGACCCCGGCCGCGATAGTGTGGTGGGCAGCATCCCCGGAAAAGGAGCCATCGCCTGCCGCTTTGCCACCCATTTTTTCAGACTGCTGCTGGGCAGGGGCATTCCCACCCATTACATAGACACCATTGGGGACAACGAGATGGTGGTGGAGCCGGCCCTGCCGCTGGGCATGGCGGTGGAGCCGCCCCCCTTTCCGGGGTCGGCGCCGCTGCAGAACCTCGAATTCACCTGGCGCAACCAGGCCACCGGCAGTTTCTGGCGCAGGTATCCCTTTGTGCGGCCCTGCCGGAACCTCCACACCCTGGTGGAAGTCTGGACCAAAGGAGATAGCGACACCCTCATCACCCTGGAAGCACTGGAGGAGACCGGCGCCATGACGCGGGAGGAGATCCGCGGAAGCGTGGAACTGGTGAAGGAAATCGCCGCCATCGTAACTGCCGAGTTTGCCTCGAAGGGACTGCACGTCATTGACGGCAAGTTTGAGCTGGGCCGGCTGAAACACGGCGACGGCAGGATCGTTCTGATCGACGAGATCTCACCCGACGTGCTGCGGGTGTGCCGGGGTTATGAACCCGATACCCAAGGCAACTGCGGCTGCTTTACCGAATGCGTGGTCACCGGCTTTGCCGACGGGAAAAAAACCATCAATAACCGGAACCAGGTTCCGGCTGCCGGCTTCGTCGGGATATTCCTCTGACAATACCCCGCAAAGTTGTCGTCGTTTCCTTCTCTTCAGCAATTTACAGGCAAAGACAGGGATGCTTTCATCATCATAAATGCAGAGAATGCCATTGCCGCAGGCTCCCCTCCGTCAGTTTGTTCTGGCTGCCCGGCATCCGGGTGCCCTGCAACAGAACCTCATATGTCAAATGATTACCCCCCGGGAACCACGCTTGTGGACGTTACCCGCTGTACTCCCGCCGGTTAAGATGCAGGCTCAACACCTCCACCTCACCTGGCAGCCACTGATTTGCAAAAAATAAAATACATGCCGGCCTGAAAATCTTCGGTCCGGTGTAACTTAAAAATCACCTCATTGGCGGTGTGAACACAGACGCTGGCAGGTCTTTGGTAATTCCTACAATCTCATGAAAAGTGAATTCCCTCCTATAACCTCATGAAAAGTGAATTCCTCCTATTATCTCATTTTGATTCCCATCCTGCCAAGTTTGGCACGGATTGAAGCCTCGGTTGAATTCAATTCCTCAGCCATTTCCTTCACCGATTTCTTTTGCTCAACCATTTCTTGTATTTTCACGGGATCCAATTTCACCCTTTTTTTTCTTTCAGGAACGGCCACTTTACCAACCTTTCCGGAATATTCAATGAATTTGAATTTTCCTTTTAGTTTTTCAATATCAGCCTTTTTTGATTCTTCAAGTTTAGCTAAGGCGGCTTTGAATTTTAACTCCAATTTTTCTTTTTTGATTGCATAAGTAGCATTCAGTTTTTCAACCTCAACTTTGGTAAGTTGCTCAATCTGTTCTTTTGTTAATTCAAGTTTCATTGTACACGAATTTTTTTATTTACACTGTGGCAAAGATACAGACAAATTATTAAAAGTTGATATAATAAATATCATGTATTATAATGTTTGGACGCTCGATGTGAGTTTAACATTACATTAAACTTTAAATTTTACCGTATCATATGTTTCGTTGGGGTATTTATATGTAATCGTGAATCTCTTAAAATTCGACAATTACCTTTCCTTTTTCTTTCGGCAAATCAATTTCTTTTGTTTTTCCGTCAACCGTGATTTTATATTTTCCAAAAAATGCCCGGACAGAAAGTTCCCCCTTACGGTTGGTTTTTGTTTCTGCGTTGGTCCACCACTCCTTAAATATCAGGTTTCTGTAGGCTTCAGCTGCCGGAGTGGGCGACCAATCACGTTTATACAAGGATGAAACCGGAATCCAGTTGGCCCCCTCCCAAAAGCCCCACATGATTATTCCATCCACTGCCGGATGGGCAAAACAAATTGTGTAGTAGTCAACCAGCTCCGTTGCTTTTTGAAGTTCCTCTTCATCGGTAAGTGTAAATATCCGCTCCTGGTAATGTTTCGATCTCTGTCCCGGGATATTGAATTCGGTGACTCTGATGGGCAGATTGAACTGTGCCAGCGAATCGAGCGCATTTTTAAGCTGATGGCGGTCAAAGGTCTCGGCATGCAAATGGCCTTGAACGCCAATGCCGGCAACGGGCACTTTCTGCTTCAGCAGAGAACGGATTTGAGCCATGTATTCCGGGAGTTTATTGCCGGTCAGAATGTCGTAATCATTGAGCCACAGTTTTATTTCAGGATCGCCATTTATTGACCATTCCGCCATTTTTTTGGTAATATCAGGGCCCAAACGTTCCTCATAGTAATTCCCGTGCACCATTTCATTGTTCAGGTCGTACTCGGCAAACCGGCCTTTGTAACGGGCCGTCAAAGTCTCTGCACGATTCCTGATCGCAAGTTCGAGTTCGTCGTCAGTCAGTTCTTTCACCCACGGTTGGATAAACTTCGGAATTCCCCAAAACAGATTGTGTCCCCGAAGCGGAATGTTGTTCTCCTCCGTCCAGTTCAGGATGCCATCAATCACGGAATAATCGATTGCTCCTTTCTGGCGTTCCATAGTTCCCCATTTCACGGCATTTTCGGTTACTGCCGAATTAAAATTCTGAAGGAATTTTTCCTGGAATTGTTTTTTGTCAGTTTCCCGCATCATACCGTCAGCCAGACTGTTGGGAATGGCGCATCCAAACCAGAATTCGTGGGCTGTCTGCTCCACTTGCACTTTGGCCTTAGGCCTGGCTTTTATGATTATTTCTCCCTTGCGGATATTGTCAATGTTCTTTTCTGTTTCTGATTTTTGGCCAGCACCCTTTAACGGAAGCATGCAAAAAGCTGTTATGACAACAATTGCAGCAGGCCTCATTTTTTGCCTGAAATTCATTCTTTTCATTTTTTTGTTTGTTTAATAAGGAATCCCCGGTTTGCCCGTTCTTTGCCCAAAGCTAGGCAAAAATTTGATTTTTACTATTTCCCCCTGATCCAAAACTATATATCATTGAACACCTGTTATACTTTCCGTCGAGCGCATTGACTACATCTGTTCTTTGTGCCAGGTAAGTATTAATGCCTGGTCTCTGCTGATGGCTGATCCGGTGCTGGAACCTGCCGAACTCATCCCGGTTCACGGGATTCGTTTCCACGTCGGCTCTGCCGTAAGGTTAGCGAGCGAGACAATAGAGAAGTCCTCTACGGAATTCATTTCCTTGCCGCAGAGCAGCAGGGAGTTTCAATTTCATTATGGGCTTGGTTCAGGTTTTATTTGGTCAGAAAAAACAGACGATGTCAGAAGCTACTTCGCACTGTTGAAGTAATTGCTCATAAACAGCATCTGGTATTTAACAGCGTTGGTCCAATATGGCCAGGTGTGTCCACCCGGACGGGTAATGTAGTCGTGCGGAATGTTGCGGTACAACAACTGCTGGTGGAGGTTTTCGTTTACCTCGAAAAAGAAATCATCAGTTCCGCAGTCGATAACCAGAGCCAGGGAGTTTGGCGTAAGCAGGTGAAGCTGGTTAATCACTGTATTTTTTTCCCAGCGTTCGGGTTGCTCTGAATAGGTTCCAAGGCGTTGAGCTATTTCCCAGTTACTGGGGAAGGGGCGAATATCTACGCCGCCACTCATGCTTCCGGCAGCACCAAACATATCCTGGTGCCTGATTCCGAGGTAAAGTCCGCCATGTCCGCCCATGCTCAGGCCGGTAATACCACGTCCTTTACGATTTTTAATGGTTTTGTATTTCGAATCGATGGCTTGAATCAATTCTGACGAAACAAAAGTTTCATACTGCGACTTCGGATCGACAGGGCTGTCCCAGTACCAGCTACCGTAGCCGCCGTCAGGACAAACAATGATGAGGTTATAAATGTCGGCTGATTTCTCAACACCTTTGGCTTTGCTAACCCAGTCGAGGTGATTGCCACTATAGCCATGTAAAAGATACACAACAGGCAATTCACCAGACGACGAATAGTTATCGGGAGTAACAACTATCGCTTTAATATTTTTTTGCATCGACTCACTGTAAACCTGGATGGTATCAACAACAGCTGCCCGGCCCGATGCAAGTGCCATGGCCAGAATCAGGAAAGAAAGAATACGTTTCATAATAAGGAAGATATTTTGGTTTTTTGGCGTCAAATGTACATCACTAAACGATACCCAACACACAAAATATAACACTACCTGGATTCAAGCTACAAATGTGACAAATCAGATTAAAGATGCATAAAAGATTTTAGAAGGTGTTAGAAATCGTTCACAACAAATCACTCGGAGGAAACCCGAATTGCTTTTTGAAGCACCGGCTGAAATAATAAGGGTCATTAAATCCCACCATATCAGAAACTTCAGAGACGTTGTTCCGCTTGAGCCTTAACAACTGAACCGCTTTCTTCAACCTGATGGTCCTGATGAACTCATTGGGCGACAAATCGGTCAATTCTTTTACCTTTCTGTAAAGCGTCGATGAACTGACCCCCAGCTCCGAACAGAGCATCGGTCCGGCGAGTTGGGTATCACTGATGTTCGTTTCAATCACTGCCGTCAGTTTTTTCAGAAATTCTTCATCCACAGGTGAATGGGTCAGTACATTCACAGAGCTTTCCACATCCCCCGAAAACGTTTTCTTAAGGTCAGCTCTTGCCTTTACAATATTCTGGATGCGGGTTTTTAAAAGAGAAGGATCAAAAGGCTTGGTCAAGTACCCATCAGCCCCTTGTTTATATCCCCTGATCTGGTTTTCAATATCTGATAAGGCCGTTAACAGAATGACAGGGATATGACTGATTCTTTCATCATTTTTCAGGGTTTTGCAAAATTCAAAACCATCCATCACCGGCATCATGACATCCGCCACACAAATGATAGGTTTTATGTTCCGGCAAATCTGTAATCCTTCTTCGCCGTTTTCGGCGGTATATACTTTGTAACTGTCAGAAATACAGTCTGCAATATAGTTCCTAAGCTCCTGGTTGTCTTCAATGACCACTACTTTCTCTTTCAGATCTGTCGAGTGGTTATTCTTCTTAACCTCCGGAATAAAAGGCAACAAGTATCCGGCCGCGCTATTCTCAAAATCAAGGATTTCGCTCTCATCATAAAACGCCTTATCTACGGGTATTCCAAGGGTAAAGACGCTTCCCTTGCCCGGAGTGCTGCTCAGTTTTATTTCTGATTTATGAACTTTAACCAATGAATGGACCAGCGACAAACCTATTCCCGTGCCGGTATGCTCTTCCCTGGTATTTTCAGCCCGGTAGAACCGCGTGAATATTTTGGTGTGACTCTCCTCCGGAATCCCGATTCCATCATCACTCACCTCTACAATCAGTTTTCTTAACCCGGATTCATTTTCTCTGGTTCCTAGAAACAAATCCACATTCCCATATTTAGGGGTAAACTTCAGGGCATTCGACAGCAAATTGCTTAATATCTTGTCGTATTTGTCACTGTCAATCCACCCCTTTATTTCATCAGATTCACACAGTAAATGGTAGTTGATGACTTTTTCTTTTGCCAGACCATCAAAGGAGTGAAAAATGTTCTGTGAGAATGACAGGATATCGGTTTTCGAAACCTTGAGTGTCAACTCCCCGTTTTGAGCTTTCCTGAAGTCAAGGAGCTGATTCACCAAATTATACAACCGGTTGGAGTTATGTAATATTAAGCCAATGCGGCTCTGCTGATATTCTGTGTTCAATCCCTCTTCGGCCAGTTGTTTGGCCGGACCGATGATCAAAGAAATCGGGGTTCTGAGTTCGTGTGAGATATTGGAAAAAAAGCGCAGTTTTTCCTGATTAAGGTTCTCTTCCCTTTCACGGTGCACTTTCTCCATCAGCAACTCCTGCTTTAACACCCAACTTTTCTTCAGTTGGCGGTAAACAAGAACCACCATGATGACCACAAAGCTAATAATCAGGAAGAGAGCTTCATACGTCAACCAGAACGGAGGTTTAATGATGATTTCATACGTTGAAACATCGCTCCAATGGCCGCTGCTGTTGGCAGACCTTATTTTAAAAGTGTAGTTTTTGGGATAAAGATTGGTGTACTGGATACCCGTTAAATTATGATCCGTTGTAATCCACTCTTCATCAAATCCTTCCAGCATATACTCGTATTTGTTCAAAAGGGTATTGGAATAGGAGGGCGATGAAAAGGAGAATGAAAAGTTTCTGTTTCTGTATTCCAGCACCAACCGGCGGGAGTAGTTGATATCTTCATCGAGTACCACCTGGCCTTTAATGATCTCTCCCGGAAATACCGCCTTGTTCTGAATCTTTACTTCACTTATGAATGGAGGATCTGACCGTAGATTATCCCTGAGATCATTCACGGCGAACCAGATGATTTCATCCTTGCCGGTAAGGTAAACCACGGAATCCTTAAAGAGTGTAAATCCCTTATTACTAAAGATATCGAGCCGGTTGCCGCTGCCGACGTCATAGGTGTTCAGGCTATTTCCTGTGGGATCAAAGCGGCCTACCTGACCATTGTTAAAGTTAAACCACAGGGTTCCGTCTTTATCTTTGATGATATCGGTGATCCAGTTCTTTCTCAATTCCGGAGGATGTTTAACCTGTACGAAATCATCGATATCTGACCGGTAATAGTTAAGCCCCATCCGGGTGGAAACCCAAATCTTTCCGGAGTCATCGATACAGATCGCCTTGGCGCTGTTATTGGTTAATCCCTCCATTTCACCATCCTTTGAGGTATACACTTTGGAGTGGAGGTTTCCGGGATTGTATTTAATAACTCCGGTTTCCGTTGCTATCCAGATGATTCCGTCACGGATGGCTTCAATCTGGTTAATCTCTAAGCCGGGGAATCTTATTTTTAGTGTGTAATCCATTCCGGAGGTCAAAGGATTATAGATTACGGCCCCACTCCCATGAGAACCGATAATTATCCTGCCATCGGCCAGCCTTTTAAATGCAAAGACGGGTACTGATTCAAACCCCGGGTTCAACAATTCCGATGTCTTGGTAACATAATGGTAAACCAGCACCTTGCCCGACCACAAACCACAATAGAAAGTCTTTCCATCATCGCTATAGATCCCTGAAATGTCATTATGCCCACTTGCAATGACCTTAAACTGGTTATTATCCATTAGAAACAGCCCACTGTTATGGGTGGCCACGATCAGTTTTCCATCAAATGTGGGGGCATAATCCGATAACCGCGGAATCCTGCCATCCACCACCAGGGAGAATGAATTGATGGTTTTAAACTGGTTCCTGAAGGGATCATATTTATCCAATCCATTATCGGTGCCAATCCAGAGCAATCCTGAATTATCAAAAAAGAGCGCTGATATGGAGTTGTCGACCAATGAGGTTTTTTCCGATTGTTTTGAATAGTACCATTGGAAATTCCCTTTGGCAATCTCTTCCAACCGGTTGCAAACGACCATCCCCCCAATGGTTCCTAACCAGTATTTTCTATCGGGAGCCCGGGTTATGCAGGTAAAATAGGGGCCTATGGTTTCTTTGAATATGGAATCATGGATGGGTTGTAATTCAAACAGGTCATCTTGCTTGTTCCATTTATACAAGCCTTCGCGGCTTCCGATGAACAGGTCCGATTTGTCATCCTGAAAGATGAAATAAACATACGGATTGGTGACTTTGGATCCGGGAACCGATAGTGTGTAGGAATGTATGTCCACAATTTCACCTTTTTCCTCCAGGGTAATTCTTGAAATTCCTCCCGTATCATAGCTGCCTGTCCAGATATGGCCATTGATATCTTCAAAGATGACCTTGATATAGTTGGAACCCTGAAGGGCTACCTTAACAAACTCCCGGGTCTCTTCATGATAAATGCATAAACCTCTCTCTTTGGTTCCGACCCATACTCTTTTAAATTTATCGATATAGATGGCTCTGATTTCCGAATCAGGGAGGGATTGGGGATTATCCTTTTCATGAAGAAATGTGGTGAACTGGTGGGTTCTTAAATTGAATTTTGTCAGTCCCCCTCTGGTCCCGATCCACAACACATCAGACGCTTCCTCCATGACCAATGCCGTAATGTCATCATTGCGAATGGTATTGGTGGTGTTGATATCACTCAGGTAAGGGGTAAACCTCTGTCCGTCGAAACTGTTCAAACCATTAAAGGTGCCGAACCAGAGCAACCCGGTTTTATCCTGGACGATATGGCGCACCGAATTGTGTGAAAGGCCATTATCCCTGCTGAAATGTTCCAGTTTAATATCCTCTGCAAACAGGGGAGTAGACAAGAACCATGCAAATACCGGGAATATCCGAAAGATCAGCCTCATGGGAACATCCTATTATTCTGTCACCCTGAAACATCAGGGTTCGTTTAAATTTTCACATATATGCGCCTTTTGTGCAATATGTACCCCAACAACCAGCAGAAGAGCATAAACGCCATGGCGGTGAGCAGAGTGCCCAAAGCCCCCGGAGCGATGTTTTGAAATACCCGTTCACTCACCCATTTAAAAGCATTTAAGCCATTCCCGACCGGAATAAGACAAAGTAAGACAAAAAATAATTCTGAAAACAGGTAAATAAAAAGAGGATTCTTCCCCAGAATTTCAAAAAAGGAAATCCCTGTTTTATATTTCCTTATCTCGATCAGGTAGATCAGGATGGCCATAATGGACAAATCGAGTCCGACCGTATAAAGCACAAAAGAGCTGGTCCATAGCTTTTTGCAAATAGGAAAGATGAAGTCCCACCCAAGTGCCAGGGTGGTCAGCAAAAACCCAGCCATGAGGAGCTTTGCAATGCCTTCAAAGGATTTCCCGTTTTTCTGAATGAAACTACCCGCGATGTACCCCATGATCACATTGACGATGGCGGGTAAAGTGCTCAGCAGGCCTTCCGGATCAAAAGGAACACTGTCTCTTTTATAAATATGCCCATGTCCCAGGATGGTCAAATCCAGTTTTGTCGCCGCGTTGGTCGCCATTTCCAGTTCAAAGCCGGGTTCTCCGAACAGATACAGGATAGCCCAATAACCTAAAAGCAGGACACCTGAAATCAGAAGGGCTGTTTTTTGCGAGAAATAGTAGAAAATGATGGAAGCAAAGAAATAGCACAGGGCAATCCGTTGGAGTACCCCCATGATTCTGGTTTCTGAAACCGGTTTGAGCAACAGTTCCCCGGATTGACCTCTTTCAAAGAATGGGAACCAATACATGAGATATCCCAGTAAGAAGATAACGATGGTTCTCCTGGTAATTTTAAGCCATACCTCCCTGCCAGGAGCCTGTTTCATTTTTATCATCGAAAAGCTCAGCGAGTTTCCGACAGCAAAAAGAAAGGAAGGAAATACCAGATCGGCGAGCGTAAATCCGAACCATTGGGCATGGATCAGATAGCCATAGATATCTGCGCCTGTCCCGGGTGTATTTACTATAATCATTAAAGCGATGGTCAGCCCTCTGAACACATCCAATGAAAGAAAACGTTCCTTATTTTGTTTCATAACTTTCAGCCTGCTTATGGTTGTTGATGCCCCATTGCTCGTTGGGCTTTTCACCCATCTCTAGCACAAGGGTTCCCCCCCGTACCAGATCACTCTGCGGAATCCTCCAGGTGTTGAGTTCATCTCCATTCCACCGGGCCGACTGGATATACACATTCCGGTGGGTGTTGTTTCTGACCTCTATCACCAGTGTTTTCCCCGGATAATATTCTGGATCCAGTTGAATGGTGACCCTGTCAAAAACAGGGCTGCCCAGTTCCAGTTCTGGTTCCAGGGAACACCCCCCCTGCATTGAAAATAGTCCGATCTTCATCAAAACCGCCAAAGCCCCCATCAGACCCTGGTCTTCATCTCCATTATACCCTACCTGAGGGCTTACCCCCTCATAAACTTCCTCAGTCACCCTGCGCGACCAGTATTGCGTTAACCAAGGCTTCCCTAGATAATTAAAGATGAATGCCGTATGAATAGAAGGTTGATTTCCATAATTCACCGGAATCCGGCTATACTCAGGATGCGTCTCTCTTTCATGCGAAGGGCCGGCCGTAAAACCCAGTTTTCCGGCCTCGGTAAATGCCTGGTTCAGTTTTGTCGAAGCAGCCTCCTCCCCGCCCATTAACTTGCTCAGCCCTTCTAAATGATGAGGCACAAACCATGTGCTTTGTGCTCCATTGGCTTCAATAAAACCATGGTCTATCTGAAAAGGATCAAAGTCCTCCTTCCATTCTCCTTCCCTGTTTTTTGGTCTCATCCAACCACTTACCGGATCAAACAGGTTTTTATAGTTCTCACTGCGTTCCAGAAAATAGCGGGCATCCTCTTCTTTCCCCAGTTTCTGAGCCAGCTGTGCCAATGCCCAATCCTGAAAGGCATATTCCAGGGTCTGGCCTGCCCCGTCCTGGTGTGCCCCATACACCATTTCCGAAAGCGGGTAAGGAACATATCCTTTTTCCATATACCACGATAAGCCTCCTCCGATACTGGTTTGATGCTCATATCCGGCTTTCTCCATGATCCCTCCGGGCATTTGATTTTTCTTCAGGGCCTGATAGATGTCGTCCCAATCATCTTTTACGATACCTTTTTGAATGGCGCTGATAATAAATGGATTAGACGAAGCGCCTGTCATCACATAGGTGTAATTTCCTCCGGAAGGCCCCCTGGGGATCAACCCTCCGTCTTTATAATATTGCATCAGTGAGTGGACAAATTCTTCCATAATGTCCGGATAGACCAATCCCCAGAGGGTATTCAGGGTCCATTGGGCTCCCCAGAATGAGTCGGAATTGTAATGATGAAACAGGGGTTCCCCTTTTTCATTGCATGGAAGTTGTCCTATTCTGAAGGGTTCTCTTGTATGGTCGGGATAGGCTCCGTTGATGTCACTGATGGTCCTGCGTCCCTGTAACGCATGCCACAGATCGGTATAAAACCGTTGTTGTTGTTGGGGGGTTCCCCCTTCCACCTTAATGCGTGACAATAAACTGTTCCACTCTTCCTGCGATTCATCCACCACCTGATCAAAGTTCCAGCCCGGCAGTTCCTCTTTCATGTTGGTGACCGCATTTCCAACCGAGGTGTAGGATACCGCTACTTTCACCATCAGCGGCCGGGAACTGCTGTTCCCAAAGCAGACGATATAATTTCCTGTGGCCTGATCCTGCTCAAGATGATCATAAGGCCTGTTAAATTGGGCTGCAAAATAGACCGTGCAAGGTTTGGGCCGGCGAAAGGTGGGCAGATTGGTCACCTCTCCGGTTATTAAATCTGCCTTTTCTGTTTTACTGATGACGCCATCGCTCATAAAACCCGGACCAAGCGGGCCATTCAGGTTAAAAAGCAGAGCGATATTCTCAGGAGAGGTATAGCGGTGAAAACCCACCCTTTTGGTAGAAGTAAGCTCGGTTTTAATCTGATATCTATCCAGAAAGAGTTGATGATATCCTGGAGCAACGGTTTCGGTTTGATGGTTAAAGCTGGAATAATAATCCTGAAATAGTGTCTTCCTATCCATCAGGTCAGGGTTTACAGGCATGATGGAAGGCCCTGCCAATTGCCAGGCATGAATATGGCTGAACCCTTTGACAGTGTCGGTGTCATAACGGTATCCACCGCCCCAGTCGCTGTCGATTTCGGTATCGGGACTTAAATTAACCATCCCGAAAGGCCGTGATGCCGAGGAAAAAAAGAACCACCGGGAATGGCTGGTATCAAGCTGAGGAAATACCCTATCCACAGGCCGGACTTCTGAGGTTTTTGTAAGTTGGTTGACCTCGCAGGATGAGGTCCAGAGAAGACAGACCATCATCCCCATCATCCGGAACCCATAACGCCTGATACTTTGTATCAAAACCTGATGTCTTTTCGGCATTCTGAAATCACAATTAAATCCGGAAAGGACTAGAAAAAAGGAGGGTGTTTTGAGGAACACCCTCCTTTTCTTATAATAAGGGATGATTAATATCCGGCATTCTGTTTCCAGTTGGTATTCTCGTTTAAAACACCCGTAGGAACAGGGAAAATGCGCTTGGTAAAGTCCGTTTTGGCTACCGGATTGATGGTATTTTTAAAGCCCCAGTCCTTTTCAAATTTCCCGAAACGGATGAGGTCATTCCGGCGCCAGTTTTCATCGAAGAACTCACGGCCCCGTTCATCAAGCAGTTCATCCAGGGTAGGAGCGGAGGTCAGCGTAGGGGCCTTGACATAGGAACGGATCTGATTAAACAATCCCATGGGGGTGTCTCCCGTGGTTCCTTTGGCACCGCGAAGAAGGGCCTCACATTTGGTGAGCAGGATATCGGCATATCGGAAGATCGGGATATCATTATCCTGGCACCGGTTGTACAAGTCAAAAGCAGCAGGATCTACCATAAATTTGTTGAAGCGATAGCCTTGTGACCACCCTGCCACCGTATTGCCAACATTCAGGTTCTCATTCACCATCGGAAGTATGATATCCCTGGTTAGGGTGACCTGAGCATCCTTATACAGAAAGGGAGTTTGAGTTACTATGTAAGTAGAAGGATTATGCTGAAACAGGGGCCCCTTGAACAGGGCATCATTGCGGCGGTCGCCCGCCAGCGTGAACAAGCCGGCAAATTCGGGAGTCACGGCAAGATTCCCGCCCACTGACTTGGCCAACTTAATCCCATACAGTCCGGCACCCCCTTTCCCATCGCTGTCGCCTTTGCGCCAGGTACGGAAACGGGCGTAAGTCATTCCATCCTGTTTCGACGCAGTATATGGCATGGCATAGATGAAATCCCTGATATGAGGTCCGTTGTTGGGATAAAACTTCCTGAGGTAGTCGTCACTCAGGTTGAAGAGGCCCGATTGGATGATTTCATCACATGCGGCCACACCATCATCCAGTTTTTCATTGGTTGCAGAGGCTGACCAGCTTGCATTGGTTACATCTTTGGTATATACATTCCAGTTGATGTACAACTTGGCCAAAAGGGCTTGTACCATCCAATAGGTCGGCTTGCCATAGGTGGAGGCATCCACTTTTTTTGTCATATGATCCTGGATGGCCAGAAGTTCGGATTCTATCCACTCCGCAACCTCCTTGCGCGGGCTGCGTTCCAGCGCCTCCTCTGCTTCCAGTACATGATCCAGAATGGGGACATCTCCGTAGCTGTCCATCAGTATGAAATGATAGAAAGCACGGATGGCCCGGACCGGAGCAGTAACCACCTGTTCTTCCCCTCCAAGATCCAGAATCACCTGGTTGCATTTGGTGATCCCGCTTGACAGATCCGTCCAATATCCCAGGCAGGCATCATCAGCCATGAACTTATGTAAACTGGGATGGGCATAGTTCCCTGAGTCGTAATAGTCCCCATCGAAACTTACACCCGTACACTCATCGGATGAGCAAACCATGGCTTCATTATAACGACGCCCCAATGCCCCCCGGAATGCAAAATAGACATCAGAGGTTTTGGCTTCAACGGCGATCTCCGAATTGGGATAGGAGGTGTACTGCGATTTTACATCCACATCCAAATCGGTACAGCTACTCACCGAAAGGGCGATGAACGCAGCTGATATACAAATTTTTATACTCTTATTGTTCATGTGTTTTAATTATTACGTTCGTATGGTTTGTTCTGTGAAACACATGCAATATCCATGTGGTTAATAATACCGGTTGGTGCATAAAGGATGCATGGATATTTCATATTTTTCTTCATTTTTTCTGGTCATTTTGAATATCAGAAGTTGATATTAAGCCCGAGCATAAAAGTGCTGGTTCGGGGATAATAGGTTTCACGGCTATCGATACCCGGTGTGAGACCTCCCAGATAAATTTCCGGGTCAAGACCTTTATAATTGCTGATGGTCAGCAGGTTGTTGCAGGTGGCATAGAGGTTTAATCCGTTGATGGCGTTGCCAATCCTTCCGAAGTCATAATTCAGGGAGAGGGTGGAGAGACGCAGGTAGCCGCCCTTTTCCAGGTACCGGTCTGAGGGAGCTTGCGCGTTGACGTCGGTAAACTTTTGGTTGGCAGCCACTTCAATCAATACATTCTTGCCGGTGGAAACCAATGCAATGTAGTTGTATTGCGCACGGGTTGAGTTCAGGATTTGGTTCCCCGATACCCCCTGAAGGAAGGCGGTGAGAGACCAGTTCTTAAATTTCAGCGTGTTGTTCCATCCATAGGTTAACTTGGGTTGGGCACTCCCTACTTTTGTCCGGTCGGTTTCCTGAGGACTGGTTGTTAACGCCCCAGTGCGCTCACCCGTCACGGGGTCATGGACATAAAACTGCGATACCCCATGGTTATCATACCCTGCCCACTCCCACATATAGAAGGTTCCGATCGCTTCTCCTTCCATGATACGCTGAACATTGGTGGTCGAGTGACCCCCAATGTTGGGATTGCCGGCATTGATATAATCCACTGAATAATTCTGATTGGAAAGACTAACCACCTCATTCTTGTTGTGTGAAAGGTTCATCGAGGATTCCCAACGGGTATTCTTGGTTTGGACGGGAACAACGGTCAGGGAAAATTCAATCCCCTTGTTGCTGATCTCGCCCACATTGGCCAGCATGCTCCCGTATGGATAACGGTTGGTAGACACCGCATAGCTGTATATCAGGTCCTTGGTTTGTTTGTCATAGTATTCCAGGGTTCCCGTGATACGGTTTTTCAGGAAGCCGAAATCCAGACCTATGTTGAGCATACTGGTACGTTCCCATTTAAGGTCGGGATTGGCGTTGCTGGTAGCCGCCAATGTGCGGTAATCAGCAGGATTCCCGTTGGCATCGGTATAGGTGAACCATCCTGAAGCCCCATAGGTCTGGATGGCCGTGAAAGCGTCAAATCCCAATGAGTTGCCACTGACGCCATAACCTACACGGAATTTCAGATCATCAAACAGATTCATATCCTTGATAAAATCCTCCTCACTCATGCGCCATGACACAGAGGCCGAAGGAAAGGTGGCCCAACGGTTGTTTTTGCCGAAAGCAGAACTGCCGTCACGACGCAATGTGGCCTGAAACAAGTACTTGCTGTTGAAACTGTAATTCAAACGACCATAAAACGAGATCATCCGCAGAGTCGAGAGGGTATAACCATTATGAATCCCTGTAATATCCATGTTGTTGGCATACCCCATGTTGTAGTATTTCAGCGCATCATCATAAAAATTGTAAACCGTCAGTCCGAAACCATCGTTGTTATCGGCCTGTTCCCAGGAATACCCCCCCATGAGGCCCAGCTTGTGAACCTCTCCGAAAGTCTTGTCATAGTTAAGATAGGTCTCCAGCACCCTCTTCTTGTTCTCCACGGAGGTGCGGCTCGCCTGGCCATGCTGCGAGGAATAAATCTGGGAAGCCGTGGTGTTATAATTGCTATGAATGTACTGCTCGTTCTGGTAAGAAAGCCCCAGGTTATAAACCAACCCTTTGGTAATATCAAGGGAAGCTTTGGCGATGCCTTGCAAACTTTTACTCTCCGTATGGTACTCATCCTCATTTATCATCGACATGGGATTGTAATTCTGAGAGATGCCCGAGCTTGAATACCAGCTTCCATTTTCGTTTTTCACCGGTACCAATGGAGAATAGTAATTCATAGCATCCAGAACACTGGTCCCCTGGCTTCCCATGGGGACGTTTTCATGGTTGGTGATGCTTCCGTTCAGACTGAAGGAGAGGGTTAACCGGTCGTTCAGGGCTTTGGTTTGTAAAAAGGAGCGTTCTATCAGACGGTTCCTTTCGGTTCCTTTGATAATCCCCTGTTTGTCCATAAAGTTTACACTTGCATTGTAACTGGTCTTTGCATCACCACCATTTATGGAAACATTGTGGTTGTGACTGAACCCTGTCCGTTGCGCTTCTTTCTGCCAGTCGGTGTTGCCTCCTTCATCATTCGGAAGGGTTATGCTATTGGATGAGGCGTAGCTCCGCAATTCACCCGCGGTCATCATTTCCAAATCCTTCAGGATATTGTCGACAGCCACATAACTGCTATAGCTGATATTGGTCTTCCCGTTTTGATTCCCCTTCCGGGTGGTGACAATGATCACCCCGTTAGCGGCTTTTGAACCATAAATGGCCGTGGCAGAGGCATCACGTAGGACATCAATGCTCTCGATATCCTCCGGCGCAACCAATGATAATGACGTCCCCGGAATTCCATCAATGACGTAGTAGGGTTCCTGTGCCTCGCCCGAGCGAAGCGTGGAAGCTCCTCGCAGGGTAATGGAGGAACTGCCGTTAGGGTCTGAAGTTTGTGTAATGGTCAGACCAGGAACTTTCCCCTGCAATAACTGGGCAGGATCACTGTAGACCCCCATATTCAGGTCTTTGGCTTTTACCGTGGTGATGGAACTGGTCACATCCTTCCGGGTCATTCTCCCATAACCCACCGCAACCACTTCATCCAGACCAATCACGTTTCTCATTAACCTCACCCGGAGGGCGGTGGTCCTGCTATCAATGGGAACTTCCTGTGTTTCAAAACCAATGAATGAGAATACCAGCGTCTTCGCATCTGATGGCACGTTCAGCGTAAACTTACCATCGATATCGGTAATCGTACCTTGTGTGGTCCCCTTAACAATAATGGAAACGCCTGGCAGTGAGCCCCCCTGATCATCATATACCGAACCGGACAAACTCATATTCTGCCCCCAGATGTTAAATGAATGGCCTAGAATAAAGGCTATCATTACTAACTTTAAAGCAAATTTTTTCATAGAAATTTGTTTAGATTTTACCAGCAATTTTACGGTTTTCGGCTTATTCAGGGCTGGATTATTCATTCAAACAGATAGACATTCTGGTCAATCCCGTCAAGAATTGGGCTCCACTAAAAGACAAACTAAAATAGCAGCCGTACCATCTACCCGGATGATATCCCTATTATCTCCTTATAACTGCACACCATTACCATAAGAACCGACCAGTTGCCGGGGTTCATCAGCCGGTAATTGCCCGGGAAACAATAAAAGTGACAATAATGAAAATCTCTGTTAATCTGTACATGTCAGTAAGCTTCAATAAAAGGTTTAAAAAGACCGGAGGTGTTAAGGTTGAGATAATATCTAAAATCACAAAGTTAATATCTACAATCTATTGCAACTATTAAAAGTGCTTTGTACATTTATCAGGCCGGTAAATGATATGCCCGATGCTCGTTCCATGCCCAAAGCTAGACAAAAATTTGATTTTTACTATTTCCCCCTGGCTTTGCGAAGGAGAGTTTCAATTTTTGAACACGGCCTTTTAAAAGGAGATAAAAATATGGCTGAACGGGAATAATCTCTTTCATCCAGGCTGCATTTAGAATAAAAAATGGTAATTTTCGAAATTGTGTTTTTTAACATTCACGCCTTTCTCGTGTTTGCATTACGCGAAAAAACTAAACAAGGTCATTCACAAAAATGAAGGAGCGTTATTTTTTGTACAGGAGTGCCGTGGTAGCTTCCCTGGCGGGGTTTCTTTTTGGTTTTGACACCGTGGTGATATCGGGAGCGGAACAGTCCATACAGGCTTTGTGGCAGTTGAGTGACGGAATGCACGGTGTGGCCGTCAGCATGGCCCTGTGGGGGACGGTTCTGGGGGCCTTGCTGGGGGGATGGCCATCGGAACGGTTCGGGCGGAAGAGAACCCTGCTTTGGATCGGGGTTCTTTATCTGGTTTCAGCTGTGGGATCCGCACTGGCCCCTGAGATTTTCTCTTTCATGTTCTTCCGGTTTGTCGGGGGCATCGGCGTGGGGGTGTCCACTGTAGCGGCCCCCATGTATATTTCGGAAATCGCCCCTCCCAACTTCCGGGGAAGGCTTACCGGAATGTTTCAGTTTAATATTGTCTTTGGGATTCTCATGGCCTTTTTCTCCAACTCTCTGATCAGGGGGTCAGGCGATAATGACTGGCGGTGGATGTTGGCCGTCATGGCATTCCCGGCACTGATCTACGCCCTTTTCTGCATAGGCCTTCCGGAAAGCCCACGCTGGCTTATCGTTCATCGCCGAAACCGGGCCGCCGGACTCGGGGTGTTGAAAAAAGTCAACCCGGGGCTTCCGACCACGGAGTTGGAACGGCTGGCTGATGAAATTGAGGCGTCGGGCAATGTCCCGGATAATGCCCGCCGGGGAAAGGGGGTTTCACGATCTCCACGACTGCTTAAACCCCTGTTCCTGGCCTTTTTTATCGCTTTCTTCAACCAGTGGTCGGGAATCAACGCCATCCTCTATTATGCACCCCGGATATTCGAAATGACCGGTCTGGCCACCCGGGCCGCCCTGCTCCAGTCAGTAGGCATCGGCATAACCAATCTCATCTTTACCTTTGTGGGATTGTGGCTCATCGACAGGCTCGGAAGGCGCACCCTTTTACTGATCGGATCCTTTGGCTACATCCTCTCCCTGGGTCTTACCGCCTGGGCCTTTGCTACCGGACGGTTCGCCATTGTCCCTGTCTGCATCTTCGCCTTCATTGCCGCCCATGCCATAGGCCAGGGCGCCGTCATCTGGGTGTTTATCAGTGAGATCTTCCCCAACCGGCAGAGGGCGGCAGGACAAGCCTTCGGAAGCTTTACCCACTGGTTTTTTGCGGCTGTCATCACCCTCCTCTTTCCGGTTATGGCAGGTGCCCTGCAACCCCAGATGATTTTCGGCCTTTTCTGCGGAATGATGATTCTCCAACTGTTGTGGGTCCTCTTTTTCGTCCCGGAAACCAAAGGCATCTCCCTTGAAAAAATGGAAAACAAATTGCATGGAGAATCCATATCGCTATGAGAAATGCACTTTCAGACCTTGAGAATTCTTCTTATGTACAGGCGATTCTGAAGATTGAAACTCCACGCCACAGAGCGGACGGGGAAACGAATCTCGTGAACCGGGATGAGTTCGACGGATTGCAGCACCAGACCACCCATCAGCAGAGACCAGGCATTAATACTTACCTGACACATAGAGCGGATGTAGTCAATGAGCTCGCCGGAATTCATTGCCGGGATTGTTCCCTGTACAAAATGAGATAAGAACTATTAATGAAAAACATTATGAAGAATATTTATGCATTGTTGTTTCTGGTTTTTGCAATTAGTGACGGCAGTAAAGCACAATCGTATCAAAAAACTGATTATGGAATAAAAACTGACGCCAACTCAATTCGTATTGAAATCCAGTTTTATACTCCTTCAATAGTGAGGATATTGAAATCACCCCAAGGGAGTATTTTTTCAAAAGAAAGCCTTTCGGTGATTAAAACGCCTCAAAAAACCAAAATTGCCATAAACCAAAATGGCGATGTACTTACTGTTTCAAGTGAAATCATAAAAGTAAAACTTAACCTGAAAAGCGGACAGGTTGTTTTTGCCGATAGGAAAGGTAAACATCTTCTTTCTGAAAAGGTGTCCGGAATTACATTTACCGATTTCAACGATGCAGGCAATCCGACCTTCAGCGTTTGCCAGTCGTTTGTGTTGGACCAAGACGAAGCCATTTATGGCCTTGGACAGCAGCAAAGGGGAAAAATGTCGCAGCGCAACCAGAAACTAAATATGGTGCAGGGAAATACTGACGATTATATAACCTTTTTTCAGTCGGTAAAAGGGTATGGATTGTTTTGGGATAATTATTCTCCCACGACCTTTACGGATAATCAGGATGAAACCTCGTTTAAATCGGATGTGGGCGATTGTGCCGACTACTATTTCATGGTTGGCGGCAATGCCGATGGTGTTATTGCCCAGATGCGTGATTTAACGGGTCAGGCTCCGATGTTCCCCTTGTGGACATTTGGTTTCTGGCAGAGCAAAGAACGGTACAAAAGTCAGGATGAGACCGTAGGAGTGGTTAAAAAGTACCGTGAACTGGGTGTTCCGCTTGATGGGATCATCCAGGACTGGCAATACTGGGGCAACAATTATCTGTGGAATGCCATGGAATTCCTGAATGACGAATTCCCGAATCCGCAAAAGATGGTAGATGACGTTCACCGCCTGAATGCGCACATAATTATCTCTATTTGGAATTCATTCGGACCGCAAACAAAACAATACAAAGAACTGGAAAAAATAGGCGCCTTAATGGATTTTCAAACCTGGCCCCAGTCCGGCTCAACCTTGTGGCCCCCGAGACGTGATTACCCCTCGGGCGTCAGGGTTTACGATCCCTTCAATCCCGAAGCCCGTGATATTTATTGGAAATACCTGAACGATGGTATTTTCAGGCTTGGGATGGACGGATGGTGGATGGATTCATCGGAACCTGATCACTTGGATTTCAAACCGGAAGATTTGGATAATATGACTTATCTTGGGTCATTCCGGAAAGTGCGGAATGCGTTCCCTCTGATGACTGTCGGCGGTTTATTTCAACACCAGCGTGCTGCTTCATCCGATAAACGCGTCTTCATCCTCACACGTTCTGCTTTCGCCGGTCAGCAGCGTTATGGCGCAAATACCTGGACGGGGGATGTCACCGCATCGTGGGATGCTTTAAAAAACCAGATATCGGCAGGTCTGAACTTTTCGCTCTGCGGAATTCCTTATTGGAACAGCGATATTGGCGGGTTCTTCCTGAGCCGGTTCAGGAGAAAACTTGATGACGCAGGCTATCGTGAGTTGTATGCCCGCTGGATGCAATTCGGCACATTTTGCCCCATGATGCGGTCGCATGGCGCCGATGCCCCCCGCGAAATTTATCAGTTTGGCAAAAAGGGCGATAAAGTGTACGATGCCATTGAAAAATATATCAACCTGCGCTACCGTTTGCTGCCTTACATCTATTCTTCCGCATGGGATGTTACAACCAACCAGTCGAGCATGATGCGCGCCCTGGTGATGGATTTTGCACAAGATAAAAGGACACTGGATATCAATGATGAGTATATGTTCGGAAAATCGATCCTGGTTTGTCCGGTTACCCATGCTATGTATTCAAAAGATACACAAGAAGATTTCGGCACCGTCAAATCGAGAGAGCTTTATTTGCCTGCGGGAACCGATTGGTTTGATTTCTGGACAGGAGAAAAGATGTCAGGAGGTCAAACGGTTGCCAAAGATGCCCCTCTCGACATCATGCCGTTGTACATTAGAGCAGGCTCAATTCTTCCCGTCGGACCCAAAGTCCAGTATGCTACTGAGAAAAAATGGGAGGACCTTGAAATCCGCGTGTACGAAGGTGCCCATGGAGAATTCACTTTGTATGAAGACGAAAATGACAATTATAATTATGAAAACGGAGCTTTCTCTACGATCACTTTTTCGTGGAATGATGCCAAAAAGAGTCTGACCATAAACGATAGGAAAGGTTCTTTCCCCGGAGTGATGAAAGAACGCAAATTCAGGATCGTAAAGGTAACCAAGGATAAAGGGTTGGGAATGGAACCCGTTGAACAGGTTGACCAGGTCATCGCTTATAATGGGGAAAAAGTTACTGTTAAACTGTAACAGAGTTCTGTTTTATGAATATTAACCAATGAACTAAATTATTTTTAAAGATGAAGAGTCAGTTTTTTGTTGTTTTAATGGCGGTTTTGCTGGCAGGCGGAGTGTGTTCCGCACAATCACAAACTATCGTAATTGAAGATTTCAAACCTTCCACCCTGAACCAACCCGGTAAAGAGTACCCCATGGTAAACTCGCAGGGTTACGCCCGGTTCCGTATTGAAGCTCCCCTTGCCCAGAGTGTGATCGTCGGACTGGGTGGCCGGGGAGGTACCCAACTCACCAAAGGGCCCGACAGCGTTTGGGTAGGGACTACTGCAGGCCCCCTGGACGAAGGGTTCCATTACTACCACCTGACCATTGACGGCGGAGTTTTTAACGATCCGGGAACTTTGAATTTCTATGGTTCCACCCGTTGGGAGAGCGGAATTGAAATTCCGGCGCACGACCAGGATTTTTATGCGTTGAGAGATGTCCCTCACGGTTTTGTGCAACAGATTCTTTTCCCTTCGCCCAGCACAAATACATCGCGCAGGGCATTTGTTTACACGCCTCCCGGTTACGGAAAAGATGGCAATAAACGATACCCTGTTTTATACCTTCAGCATGGCTGGGGTGAGGATGAAACCGCCTGGAGTAACCAGGGACGCGCCAATTTGATCATGGATAACCTGATTGCCGACGGGAAGATCGAACCTTTCATCATTGTGATGACTTACGGAATGACCAACGAAATAAGATTCGGCGGGTTACGTAATTTCGATATCAAACCGTTTCAGACAGTTTTGGTGGATGAACTGATTCCATACATTGATTCCCATTTCAATACCTTGGCCGATCAGCCGCATCGTGCAATGGCAGGGCTTTCAATGGGGGGTATGGAAACCAAAACGATAACGCTGAACAAACCGGAAGTATTTTCTCATTATGCCTTATTAAGCGGTGGAACATACGCTCCTGCCGATATCAAAGACATGTCGAAGGTGAAGCTCATCTTTCTGAGTTGCGGAAGTAAAGAAAGACCTGAAGGTGTGAAGAATGCCGCAGTTGCGCTTAAGGAAGCCGGAATAAATGCTGTTTCTTATGTTTCTGAAGGAACAGCGCACGAATTCCTAACATGGCGCCGCAGCTTGTACGAACTGGCTCCGCTATTGTTTAAAGATTAGTTTGTACATTAATCATTGAAACCATGAAGCTTAAGTATGCCATTTTAACAGTTGGCCTGATCTGGATTACGGGTGGCAGTTTCGGACAACAGGCCAACGTAAATCTCGATTACAATCCGCAAAAGAACACCGAAGGCCTGATCCCTTTCAGTGCTGCGGTTAATTCGCCCGAGGTGCATGACGATCATACCGTTACATTCCGGTTAAAGGCGCCTGATGCGCAAAAGGTAGTTTTGCCAACAGGGGCGATCTACACCACCAATAACCTGGGCAGGGAGCCTCTTCCGTTTACAAAAGGGGAAGATGGCATCTGGACACTGACCATCGGGCCGCTCAAACCCGATATGTATGCTTATCATTTCAATGTCGATGGCGTTCAGATCCCCGATCCAGGAAATACATACGCTGCATTTACGGCCATGCCGCCTTACAGTGAGTTGATCGTCCATGGCGACGGGCCGGCTTATTACGATGCCCGGAAGGTCCCCCACGGAACCGTAACGCGTCATGTTTATCATTCGGAAGTCACAAAGGGAGAGCGCGAACTCTACGTTTACACCCCCCCCGGTTATACCCCGGAGAAGAAATACCCGGTTCTCTACCTCCTGGGGGGAAGCGGCGAACTCCCTTCCAACTGGGTGTTCGACGGAAGGGCAAATTTTATCATGGACAATCTGCTGGCTGAAGGGAAAGCCTTGCCTATGATTATTGCCATCCCCAACAACCAGATCATTCACCGGAATCATCCCCAACATACCGAACTGACTTTCGATATTTTTGAGAAGGAACTCCGGAATCATGTCATTCCACTGGTTGATGAAGCTTACAGCACCATCAGATCACCCAAAGGCAGGGCGATTTCAGGTTTGTCGATGGGAGGCCGTCACAGTATGTTTATCGGTTTTCGTTCACTCGACCTTTTTGCCAATTTTGGCATTCTCAGCGCCGGTGATACCAATGCGGAGACTTCGTTGGCTCAGTTTTTAAACGATCCCAAAGTGAATGAAAAGGTAGATTACCTTTTTGTGGGTCAGGGAACAGAGGAAGCAAAAGGTTTTATGGGGCGACGGTGCCTGGTTCTGCACCAAGCCCTGGAAAAGCATAACATTGAACATGAGTATTATGTGGGCGGTCATGGCGGCCACGACTGGTCCACCTGGCGGCACCTCCTGTATTACCGGTTTCTTCCCAACCTTTGGAAAGAAACTCAACAGGCCGGACAGGTGAAGGCTGGGGGTGGTCTTTCTCCGGATCCCGATTTTCACATTTACCTCTGTATCGGGCAATCGAATATGGAAGGTGCCGCACGGGCAGAACGGCAGGATTCAACTGTTAATCCGCGCTTTCAGGTCATGGCGGCGGTAGATTGTGAAAACCTCGGCCGCACCAAAGGTAACTGGTACCCGGCTGTGCCGCCCTTGTGCCGGTGCAGGACAAACCTTGGTCCGGCTGATTATTTCGGACGGACAATGGTGGAAAACCTCCCCGAAAAAGTTAGGGTGGGGGTGATTGTGGTAGCCATCGGCGGCTGTAAAATAGAACTTTTCGATAAGGATAATTATCGCTCTTATGTTGAAAGCAGTCCCGGTTGGTTAAAGGGAATTGTAAAGGAATATGACGATAATCCTTATGGAAGGCTGGTGGAAATGGCAAAACTGGCTCAGAAAGATGGTGTCATTAAAGGTATTTTGTTACACCAGGGTGAGTCAAATACGAACGATAGCCTTTGGACCCGAAAAGTAAAAGGTGTTTATGACAATCTGATAAAAGACTTGAATCTCAACCCGAAAAATGTGCCGCTTCTTGCTGGCGAGGTCGTTCATGAGGACCAGGGAGGCGTGTGTGCCGGTATGAATAAAATCATAGCAACTCTTCCGCAGACGTTGTCCAATTCATACGTCATTTCATCAGCAGGCTGTACCGATGGTTGGGACAATCTCCATTTTAATGCCGCCGGATACCGCGAACTCGGGAAACGGTATGCTGAAAAAATGCTTTCAGTTTTAAAACTGAAAAAATAGTACATAAATATGAGGAAGTACATATTTTTTGCCGGGTTACTCCTTTGTTTCTTTGGGATGGAGGCGCAACCCGGAATTGAAAAACCATATCATAAATATGCGCCCGCTCCTCCGCTTGGTTGGAACAGTTGGGACATCTTCGGCACAACCGTAACCGAACGACAAATTAAGGAACAGGCTGATGCTATGGCAATTCATCTTCTGCCAAGCGGATATCAATACCTCACGGTTGATATACAGTGGTACGAACCCGAATCGAAGAGCCACGCGTATAATCCCAGAGCTGTTCTCACCATGGACGAGTATGGCCGTTTGACGCCGGGATTGAAAAAGTTCCCGTCAGCAGCCGAAGGGAAAGGTTTTAAACCGCTGGCCGATTACGTACATTCCAAAGGATTGAAGTTCGGCATTCATATAATGCGTGGAATCCCGCGACAGGCGGTTGAAAAAAATACCCCTGTATTTGGCACCAATGCCAAGGCCCAGGATATTGCGCTTAAGAATTCCACCTGCGCCTGGAATCCCGACATGTATGGTGTAGATGCCACCAAGCCTGAAGGACAGGCTTATTACAATTCAATCATTCAAATGTATGCCGATTGGGGTGTCGATTACATCAAGGTTGACGACATTTCCCGTCCATACGACGATGTGCAGAAGGCTGAGATTGAGGCGATCCGCAAGGCTATCGACAAAACCGGCCGCCCGATTGTGTTAAGCTTGTCGCCCGGAGCAACACCTGTTAAAGCCGGAGAACATGTCATGAACCATGCCAATATGTGGCGTATCACCGATGATTTCTGGGATAGCTGGGGTTTGCTTCATGCCATGTTCGAAAGGCTCGATGTGTGGACTCCCTTCCGCGGTCCCGGCCACTTCCCCGATGCTGACATGCTCCCCATCGGGATCATCGACTTCAACCGCCCGACAAAATTTACCAGGGAAGAACAATACACGCTCATGAGCCTGTGGGCGATAGGCCGTTCTCCGCTCATTTTTGGGGGCGATATGACTAAACTTGACGATTTCACCAAACAGATGCTTACGAATCCCGATATGCTGAAAGTAAATCAGGAGAGTACGAACAATCGTCAGGTATATAACGATAAGAACCTGATTGTCTGGACTGCCGATGTGCCTGATAGTGAAGATAAATACGTTGCCCTGTTCAACGCCCAGAGCAAGGGCGACAACATCGATCTCAGCAATGCCGATTACGCCAGTCCTGTAATTGCCGGAAATGGCAGTTCGCAGGAAATCAGCATTGCGGTGAAAGGCGGGAAAAAACTTGTCCTGTTTGTGAATGATGGTGGTAATGGTTTCGATTGGGACCACGTGGCGTGGGTCGATCCTGTTTTGCATGGTCCAAATGGGGAATTGAAACTTACCACTTTGAAATGGATCAGTGCAACCTCAGGCTGGGGCAACGCAACGGTTGACAAAACATGCGAAGGCAGGCCTTTGATTGTTGACGGAAAACCAGCAACAGGTATTGGTGCCCATGCAAAATCGGTAATTATTTATGAATTGCCGGAGGGATACGAAACATTTACCACCAAAGGAGTTGTACTGAAAGAAACAGGCTCCGTGGTATTCGGAGTGCTCGTTGACAAAGGGAAGATAGAATTTCGTGATGAAAGTGATGTTAAGGTCGATTTTAAAACCATTGGCATGAAACGGAAAGCCAGGGTAGTTGACCTTTGGAGTCACACGGAACTGGGTGTGTTCAAAAAGAGGTTCAGTCGTGCGTTGAAGCAGCATAGCGCCGGACTTTACCGGATAAGCCCTGTGAAGTAAAGAATAATTACCTTCTGTATTCCAAGGGGGCGAAAGCCCGTTGTTCAACTTGGACGGGTGAAAAATCATATAGAGATTCAGCAAGATGATAAAAAATCAGTGTAGTTCATAAAATCGATAAAGCTATCTTCTAACCGTTAAAACTGAAATCATGAGGAAAGTACGGTATATTTTGTTTTTCATTGTATATGCCCTTGTTGCCAGTGCTCAAAACCCGATAATTCAAACGGTTTTTACTGCCGACCCGGCGCCCATGGTACACGATGGTAAAGTTTACGTATATACTTCTCACGATGAGGATGAAACTGTGAAAAACTTTTTCACCATGTTCGATTGGCGTTGTTATTCGACCGCTGATATGGTGAACTGGACCGACCATGGTGTCATTGCTTCGTTGAAAAACTTCGGATGGATGGATAAAACAAATGGGGCCTGGGCACCGCATTGCATTGAGCGGAACGGTAAGTTCTATCTGTATGTTCCCATTCATGGCGAGGGTATTGCGGTGTTGGTCTCAGATTCTCCCACCGGACCATTCATCGATCCCATTGGAAAACGGCTTGTTGACAGCGACCATATCTGGCAGGACATTGATCCGACTGTTGCAATTGATGACAAGGGGCAGGCCTGGTTGTATTGGGGAAACCCCAAATTGTGGTACGTCAGGTTAAATGAAGATATGGTTTCCTATGACCGGAGTATGGGTCAGAACGGCATTATTTCGATAGATATGACTGCTGAAGCCTTTGGTTTCAAAGAAGGCCGCGATGGCAAACCCGGAACGACCTACACCGAAGGTCCCTGGTTATATAAACGAAACAACCTCTACTACATGGCGTTTGCTGCTGCCGGAATTCCAGAGTACCTTGCTTATTCAACGGCACCCTCGCCCGAAGGGCCATGGACATACAAAGGAATTATTATGGAACGTGCGCCACACCTGGCGTTTACAAACCATCCTGCTATTATCGACTTCAAAGGGAATTCCTATCTCTTTTATCACGATCAGGATTTGTCAAAAGGTCAGGGCTTTAAACGTTCGGTTAGCGTGGAACAATTCAATTACAACGCCGATGGCACCATTCCGCTCATCATCCCAACAAAGGAAGGGATAAAACAAAGCGTTGCCAATTTGAACCCTTTTAAAAAGGTTGAAGCCGAAACAATGGCATGGAGCGAAGGCGTGAAAACGGCTTCCGACAGCAAAACAGGTGTTTACGTGACCCAAATCGATAATGGCGATTACATCAAAGTTCGAAGCGTGGATTTTGACAAAGGTGCCAGGAAATTTAAAGCAAGCGTGGCTTCTGCCTCAGCAGCCGGCCAAATCGAAATTCGTACCGGCAGCATCGATGGTGAACTATTGGGGGTGTGTGAAGTGAAAAATTCAGACAGAATGCAAAAGTGGACGGCGCAGTCGTGTAAGGTGAAAAAAACCAGGGGCGTTCAGGATCTCTATTTCGTATTTAAAGGGGGTGAAGGCCCTTTGTTCAACTTCGACTGGTGGAGGTTCAAATAGAGATTCGGTAAATTGATTATCATAACTAAACAAATAATATAATGCAAATCAGATCCAGTATTAAATTGCAAAGTTCGACAATCTTTCTTGTTGTATGTTTGGCATTATTTTCCGGTTTGACAGCAAGCACAACTGGCAAATCCAAAAAATTGCAGGCGCAAAATGCCCCGGTATTTACAAATTTCGTATACCAGGGAAACGATGAGGTATACAACGATTTCCCGCTGAAGCCTGATGAGTTTTATAACCCGATTTTGCAGGGTTGTTATCCCGACCCGAGCATTACCCGTAAAGGAGACGATTATTTTTTGGTGTGCTCATCATTTGCCATGTTTCCCGGAGTGCCGATATTTCATTCAAAAGATCTGGTAAACTGGACACAAATCGGCCACGTACTCGACCGGAAAACGCAATTGATTGTGCACGATTGCGGAATCAGCGCCGGAATTTATGCACCTCAGATTTTGTACAATCCTCACAACGATACCTTTTACATGATTACCACGCAATTTTCGGGAGGCTTTGGGAATATTGTGGTAAAGACAAAAGATCCCTTCAAAGGATGGAGTGACCCGGTAAAACTGGCTTTCAACGGGATTGACCCATCTCTTTTCTTCGACGATAACGGAAAGGGGTATGTCATTCACAACGATGCCCCCGATCGCGGGAAGGAGTTGTATGAAGGCCACCGTGTCATTAAAGTATGGGAGTATGATGTGGCTGCCGACCAGGTCATCCCCGGAACCGATCAGATCATCGTCGATGGAGGCGTTGACCTGGCGAAAAAGCCCATCTGGATTGAGGCTCCCCATATTTACAAGAAAAACGGGAAGTACTATCTTATGTGTGCCGAAGGGGGTACCGGCGACTGGCACAGCGAAGTGATTTTTGTCAGCAACAACCCCAAAGGACCTTACACTCCCGCACCGGCCAATCCGATTCTCACGCAAAGACACTTTCCGAAAGACAGGGAAAACAAGGTGGATTGGGCCGGCCACGCCGATCTGGTATTGGGGCCCGACAACTCAACTTATTACGGAGTATTTCTGGCAGTCCGCCCGAACGAAAAGCAAAGGGTAAACACCGGGCGCGAAACATTTATTTTACCGGTCGATTGGTCGGGTGAATTTCCGGTTTTCGTAAACGGTCTGGTGCCGATGGAGCCAAAACTGAAAATGCCCAAAGGCATTACCGAAAACAAGACCGGACAGAAAGGATTTTTCCCCAATGGCAATTTTACCTTTGCCGATGATTTTACCTCTGAAAAACTGGATTACCGGTGGATCGGACTGAGAGGTCCGCGTGAAGATTTTATTGCAGTGTCAAAAAATGGCTTGCTCATAAAACCATTTCAAACCAATATCAAGGAAGTAAAGCCTACTTCAACGCTCTTTTACAGGCAGATGCACAAAACCTTTACTTTCACGGCAACCATGAATTACAAACCCGAAACGGAAAAAGAGCTGGCCGGGATTGTGGCGCTGCAAAGCGAACGGTTCAACTATGTTTTTGGCATCACCAAAAAGGGGGCCGATTATTATATTTTGCTGGAAAGGACAGCCGGGAAAGTCAGAAGCCGCGAAACGGAATCGAAAATTGTGGCCAGCGCCAAAATAGACCTCGGCCAACCTGTCAGGTTACAGGTGTCGGCAAAAGGCGATGATTATGAGTTCAGCTATTCGACCAACGGAACCGACTTTGTGAATGTAGGCGGCACCGTATCGGGCGACATTCTTTCAACCGATGTGGCTGGAGGCTTTACCGGTTGTTTGCTCGGTTTGTACGCCACATCGGCAAATAATGCAGTGCCTGAATAAATCAAATTATGCTTGATGAAGTCGTTAGCCGTTACAAGGGGCAGCTGGCTTTTGCACTGTGCCCGACGCCTTTGAATGCCCGGTGCAATAAGTACGTCCCGCGCGATGTGGAGGCATTCAAAAATTCCTGCGAACTGGCAAAAACCGGTTTGGCGTTTTGGAGAACCAACCGGGAGGCGCTTGCGGCTTTTTAGAATTGGACAGAGTAATGGCTTTCCGCAGCATTCAGGTAATCAATGAACCCGGGTTCCTGCCGGTTGTGCTCACAAACCTTGTCGTAGGATAAGCCCACCGGATGTCGGGATGAAGGGTAAATTCCTTCAGGATATCTTCCCAGATGGCGGCTTCGGTGCTTCTTCGCTTGAGCGGATCGCACAGGTACCTCGCCGTAAGTTTTACCCCATACTTCATCACAGTGGCATAAATGATGGGCGTGAGATACTGGTAATGAATAAGGTACAGTTTGCTGGCTTCCTTGAGGTCACGCTCTGCCGGCCCGATGATGTTCTGGGTATGGTTATTCATGATGGTGTTGAGGATCTCCTTTGCCTTCTGCCAATTGCTCTCAAAGGTAAGCCTGATTTCAAGTTCGTTCCAGATGTAGCGGAACCCCTGGGTGTAGTTGGCCTGTGGTTCCGTGAAGACCTTCCCGTTGGGAATATGGATGATCCTTCCCGTACTCTGGTCGGCTTCCACCCAGTTGCCGATTTCCAGGATCGAAAACTGGTAAAGCCGCAAATCTATCACATCGCCGCTATGGGGGCCTATCTGAATCCGGTCACCGATTACAAACGGCCTGCGGAACATGATAAAAAGCCACCCGGCGATATTGGCCAGAAGATCCTTTAGGGCAATGGCAATCCCTGCCGAGAGAAGACCCAGAAACGCCCCCATATACCTGAAAGCATGGATCCAGACGGTGCCTATCAGCAGAATGGAAGTGATCGGAACGAAGTAGGAAATCACCCGTTTCCATAAATACCTGGTTTTTACATCGTCGGTGTGTTTCCAGACAATCCGCAGCACAAGGTATCGGAATAAGTACAGCGCAACGATAATGCCAACAGAAACCAGAATTTTGTGTTGCGTCTGCACACTGATTCCTGTATTCGCTTCGAAGACAAGTCCCAAATTTTTCATCATGCAACCGATTCGTAAGGTGAACTTAAAAGGATTTGCTTCCACATCCCCGGCGAAACCGGATTAACAAAGGCGATGAACGTCTTATCAGGATCTTTATGACATGTTGCTGAAAGGAAAATGCACAGCTGTTGTAAAACAACTACTTAAAGGAGAGCCAGTCTATCTCCGCGGACTGATCCTCTTTCAGAACAACTGCCAGGTTGTGAACTCCGGGTTTTCCTTTTTTAACTTTTGCCTGAACGGTGGTCCATTCGGCTCCCCCGGGGATTTTTACCTCCGAAAGCTGCGCTCCCTCCGGGGTCCCCAACATGATCTGTAAAGTACTCCCGGCTTCTGATTTTGCCATTACCCGGACTTTTTTCACCTTTTTCTTCCCGAAATCCACCGCGTTGTACTGCATCCAGGACCCCCTGTCGCTAAGGATGGCCTTCCATCCTTTAAAAGTATCGGTAGTGTCGTGGTAAGCCACGGCAGCACCGGTTTCGCTCTTCAGACTGTACCGGTCGATTTCAATTTTTTTCCTGGCGTTGGTCAGGCCCACACCCCGTTCGGTGGGCGTGACTTTTCGGATGGTCCCGTCAGCATTGAAAAAGAGGCTGTCAATCCTGATCGACCTGTTCTTGTCAAATCTCGGGGAGAAGTCGTTGTGGTGATAAAACAAATACCACTGTCCGTTGAACTCTATGATGGAGTGGTGGTTGGTCCAGCACCCCGAGGGATGTTCATCCATGATGACACCGGTAAATGTGAAAGGCCCCATCGGATTGTCGCTAATGGCATATTCAAGCCTTTCGGTCTTGTTTTCCACATGCGGATAGGTCATGTAATAGATGCCGTTCCGTTCAAACAGATACGGTCCTTCCTTTAATCCTCTGGCCGGCAATTCTTTTACCACCACAGGATCACCTGCCAGTTCCAGCATATTGTCCTGCAGCGGTGCCGCCATGATATTCCCCCAATAAAGGTAAGCTTTCCCGTCCTTGTCGATGAACGGGCAAGGGTCGATTCCACGGACATTCTTGATGGGTTTGGGTTGGGGGATAAAAGGGCCTTCCGGATGGTCAGCCACCGCCACCCCGACGGTGAATCCCCTGCCATATTCAGGCTTCTGGCCGGAAGGAAAATAAAAGTAGTATTTTCCGTCCTTCTCAATGCAGTCGGGAGCCCACATGCTGTAAGATGTGGAGTCAACCCACGGAACTGTGTACTGGCTTAGGATAACACCATGGTCGGTCCATTCGGTCAGGTCGGAAGATGAAAAGACATGGTAGTCTTCCATACAAAACCAATTACTCCGTAATCCTTTTCCGGGAGGGGCCTGGATGTCATGCGAAGGATACACATACACCCTGCCGTTGAATACCCTGGCCGACGGATCAGCCGTAAACTGATCCCTGATGATGGGATTCTGCCCCTGCACGGTGATGGAAACTAACGTTGCCAAAACCATGAAAAGATAGTGAAAATGTAGTTTTTTCATAAGCGTATATAGTTGCATTATTAACTTGGTATCATTTGAATCTCCTTAAAACGTTGCATTGTAAACTCTGTATCATTTGAAGCTCCTTAAAGCATTTTTTTAAGATCAGCAAAATCCTCTTTTTTCAGGTAATTCACCTCACTCCGGAAAACTCCCTGTCGTTCTGATACTGCATGTTGAACCAGTCAAAATCGGCATGGCCGCCCGTGTTTTTGGTAGCATAGTTGAACAACCCGAAACGGTAACCCATGAAGTGGGGCATGGAATATTCCATATTCAGCCGGGTGCCGATGTTCTTCCACGATTTCCCGTCGGGGCTGTAGTAGAACCTGGCGGTGTCGGTCCGTTCCGTGAAGTCGCATACGGCTTTCAGGAAAACGGTTTTTTTCTTCAGCGGAACACTCTCTTCTTCGACGGGTTTGCCGGAACCGGCATTGACCATGACGAGGGTGGGCTTTCCCCGCACGATTTTAACTCCCACCTGGCCGAATTTTCGCTGCAACAGGGCGAGGCCTGCGAAATCACCCTCCTTCATGCCCCTGACATCGAGCCGGGTGGTCCCGGAGCAAACAGGGCCGAAGGTCCGCTGGGTCAAAGTATTCTTCGCCATGACAAATGAGGTGTCTATCCGTCCGGTGGTGAGGCGCAGCCACCCTTTCCGCTGCTTTACCGACCAGAGGGCATTGTCGGGGTTGTGATTCCACTGCCAAACCAGCGGCAATGCCCGGTCTTCTTTCTGGCGCGAAAAATTATCAGAGGCTACGATTCCCGGAATTACTCCTTTGTTACCGGGAAGGTCCAGTTTTTCAGGGACTTTCCCATCGACGCCGATGACCGGCCAGCCGTCTTCCCAGGTTACCGGAACAATATAGGGAATGCGGCCTACGGAGCCGTAATCGCGGAAAAGATAGGCAAACCACCGTCCGTCGGGGGTATCTGTCATTCCACCCTGGGCGATTCCCCTGTCGGCAAAAGCCATCCTTCCCTCGTAAGGACCAGTGATACGATCGGCACGATGAATCACTACGGTACGCATACCGCCCCGGGGCCACGTGATGTTGAAAAGGTAATACTTCCCGTTTACCTTGAAAAGCTGGCTCCCTTCGGCACCCAGACCGATGTTGGTGCCTGCCGGTGCACTGGCATTTTCAATCACCACATGGTCGGTTCCCTCTTTCACCCCCGACAAGTCCTCTTTCAGCTCCACCATCCTGAGCCTGCTCACCCCGTAAATCATCCACACTTTACCGTCATCATCGAAAAAGAGGGTGTGGTCATGGTAGGAGGGCTCAAAGGAGATGCTCTTCCAGGGCCCCTTTTCTATGTCACGGGTGGTGAAGATATAGGTTCTCCCTGTGGTCTGGGCAAAGGTGGAAACATAAAAGGTTCCCTCGTGGTACCGGATGCAACTGGCCCAGGAACCCCGGCCATAGGTGCTTTTCCCGTTGTCAAGGTTCATGGCATCCACTTCGCCGAGCCGGTCATAGGCATAATTCACCAATTCCCAGTTCACCAGATCGTAGGATTTCATGATGGGTACGCCCGGGCTCATGTGCATGGTGGTGCTGCTCATGTAATAGGTATCCCCCACGCGGATCATCGACGCATCGGGCACATCGGCAAAAATGACCGGATTTTGTGCTTCTGTGCCGGTGAAGAGGAACATTGCGATAAGAATGGTTACAAAGGATGATTTCATCTTGTTGAGTTTTTTATTTCAGTACCAACATTTTCCGGCTCAAAAGGGTGCTGCCCGCCGTCAGCCGGTAGTAATAGATGCCGCTTTCAATCTTCCTGTCGCTGTGATTCCTGACAATCCAGGGGATGGAATAGTGCCCGGAGTTCAATGTTTCGTCGACCAGGGTGATCACCTCCCTGCCCAGGTTGTCAAAAATCGTGAGGGTGACTTTCTGGGGTTGGGAAAGGGTGAAGCGGATTTCGGTGGCTGTACTTACCGGATTTGGATAATTCTGTTCAAGAGATACGGCCGGAGGATTTCCCGGAATCCCTGCGTCAATGCCGGTTGCCCGGTAGACATAATCGGCCAGCCAGGTCATCGCCGGGCGCCATGCCCCGTTTTTCAGCACCAGGTAACAGGTAGGCTGCCACATCTCCCCTTCACGATATCCCCAGAGGGTAATCCCTTTCACTGCGGGATGGTCCCATAAGACGGGGAAAATCTTCTGGTAAAGTTGTAATTGCTGGTTGTCGTCGGGAGTGCCTTCATCTCTCAGGTTCCCCAGATCCATCTCCGAAATATATACCGGCAATCCGGAGGCAGCCAGCCGGTCAAGGTTGTTCTTCAACGTGGTCGTGCTTGCATTTTCCAGTTCGAAACGGTGCCCCTGAACTCCGATGCCGTCAATGAGTCCCCTGGCCTTCAGTAGGTTGATAATAGTCAGGTAAGTGGTTGTGGCACTGTTGTCATTGATGATCCCATAGTCATTCAGCAGTAATTTTGCCTGCGGAATATATTTCCGGGCCAGTTCAAAGGATTTGATGACCCAGTCCCATCCGGTGGTTCCATTGCCTCCCAATGCTTTTTTGTAATTGGCCCTGTTGTTGCCTCCATCGGGAGGATTGTGGTTAACCAGCGGCTCATTAACAACATCGATCATGTCCATTTCAGGATATCTCTTCCCGACCATCCTGATCCAGGTTTCGATGTATTTCAGCTGAGTGGCTGAATCGAGGGAGGAAATCCAGGAGGGTTGCTGACTCCCCCAGATGAGGGTGTGGTTTTTGAAAATAAGCTGATGCTGTTTTGCGTAGTTATAGATGTTGTCAAGTCCGGCCCAGTTCCACCTGGCAGAGTCGGAAGTTCCGGCGACAGATCCCCATTTTCCTTCATTTCCAGGGGTGATCTGGTTCCAGTAGTTGGCGAAAATCTTATCGCTGGCCATCACATTTCCAAGGAATTTCGCGGATCCCTGTGCCAGGGGGGGACCGGGATAAGGCTCGGGAGTCTCCGGCCGGGTGGTCAACCCCGGAAGACCCTTGTCAAGCGTTTCCACCGTGTAGAAAAGGTCGGCCTTTCCAAAGGCCAGCTTGTCGATAGCCAGTCCGTCCTCGCGGGTGGCGATCTGAAAAGTTTGGATGAGATTTCCGGCACCGACATAAAAGGTGGTTTTGGCAGATGCCGCAGGAAAGAAGTTCAGGGAGATGTTCACCCATTTCCATACCTGGGAACCTGCAACACCCATTTCCTCCACCAAATCCGACGAGGAGGAAAATCCGGCACTGGCAAGGCCGTTGATAAATACCCAGTCACTCCCTTCAGAGAGCCCTTTCTTTCCAAAACCCCGGGCGGCAAAAAAGCTGTCGTCATCATACGCTCCGGCACCCACGCGCATGCGGACAAACAGCTGGTAATAGCCGGTGTCCCTGAAGATGATTTCACAGGTGATCAGCCGGGTGGAGTCACCAGGGGAGGACTGTCCCGTAAAGTTGGTTTTTGCGGTGATATATCCGATGTTGCCCTCCTGCCCGATGGAAATGCCGCTGCCGGCCGTCCCCGATTCCGCTTCAAAAACCACAGGGGTATGATCGCTACCGTCGGCACCATTTGCAGCCATGACAACAAACACAATAAAAAACAGGCCGGCAAAAATCAAAAGGCCCCGGGAAAAGGGTAGTTCCGGTTTCATAGTCAACTCTTTAAATTATATTCCTGTATTTTCCCCGAAAGAAAACAGCAAAAAAGAGGAAAAGGTCATTTAAAGATTCGCGGGGCGAATTCTTTCAGACTTCTTCGCCAGGTGAGCCATTCATGGGCGGTTCCCTCTGACTCATAGTACACAATGTTATTAATGCCATGTTCCCTGAGGGCGTCAACGGCTTCTTTTGGAGTGCCTTCTTCGGTACCCGTACTGATGAATAACAGGTTCATCTTTTCATTAAATGCTGCGGCATCCTTGAAAACCCCGTTAAATGCCGTTTCCACCATACTTTTCATATCGGGCTGCGTATTGCCACCACCCATTCTCATGCCCATGAAAAAACCGGAGAAGGTTCCCATCCATGCAAATTTGTCCATATTGGCAAAGACCGTCATTGTGGTTTGCATGCCACCCCTTGAGAGGCCTGCCATGGCTCTTTTCTGCCTGTTGTCAATGGTGCGGAAGGTCTTATCGATGAAGGGAATCAGGTCATTCATAAAGATCTTTGTAATATCTCCGGAAGCCTGCCGGACATCGGGATTGGTCTGGATATCACCGCTGGGCATCACAACGATCATGGGTACTGCTTTGCCCGAAGCGATGAGGCCATCCATGATGTTGGCCATGTGTCCCTGCACCGACCAGCCATCTTCATTTTCTCCCCAGCCATGGACCAAATAAAGGACCGGATATTTCTTCCGGGGTTTCTTTTCGTATTCCGCGGGGACGTAGACATTTATATGACGCTCCATGCCGTTGATTTCAGACCAGTAATAGATGGAGCGTACTTGTCCGTGAGGTATGTTTTTGTCAAACCGGTAATAATCTCCCTCAGGGCCTTCCGGAATTTCAATTCCCGAATTTTCCCAGTTGCTTCCGAAGTAGGCTTTGCTCCCCCGGTCCATCACCGCCACACCGTCGATCAGGATGGAATAGTAATGGAATCCTACCACCTGCGGATCGGAAGTGCAACTCCAAACCCCTTTGTCATCTTTGGTCATGTCGTATTTTTTCCCGCCCAGGTCAAGTTGCACCTTTTGGGCTTCAGGGGCGGTCACCCTGACAATGGCTTCCCTGGTCTCCTGATTTATAGCGGGGTACTGTGAGATGAAGGTATTGGTGGAGGCGGGTTTAAATCCTTCGGGAAGGGGTTCCGGCCGCTGTCCGCGCATCATCGCGCCCGGCATTCTCGCCGGTTTAAAAACCATTCTTGAGAAATGGTACAAACTTTCCTTCCAGACTTTAAAATCATGGCCGCCTCCGGGGATGACATGGTAGATGTGTTGCACCTGATGGGTGATCAGATAGTCGTGCGTCCTTTTGCTGAAGGAGATCAATCCGTCTTTATCACCGCAGGAGATAAACAGAAGTCGTAGCTGTTCTTTTGTTTTCGCCGGATCAGGCACCAGTTGCTCCGGCATTTTTGTGTTGGGGGCCGAAGAAAAGCCTCCCACCCAGGCAAATCTGTCCTGGTTGCCCAGACCGAAGTTTAGCGATTGTCCGCCTCCCATCGACAAGCCCGCAATGGCGCGGTGTTCACGGTCGGTGAATACCGGAAAGGTCTTTTCTATGAAAGGGATCAGGTCATTCAACAGATCCTGTTCAAAGGTGGCGAATGCCTGTACCTTGTCAGGAGCCATTATGTTGCCGCCGGCACGGTCATCTTTCATGGCGCGGCCGTTGGGCATTACCACGATCATGGGTTCCGCCGCATTGCCGTCGTACAGGTTGTCGAGGATAACCTGCGGATTGCCTCCGTTCAACCACTCTTTTTCGTCGCCGCCAATGCCGTGAAGCAGGTATAATACCGGGTACTTCTTCTCCTGTGAAAAGCCGGGAGGCGTATATACCAAAGCCTTTCTCACGGTTCCTACGGTTGCTGAAGAATAGCTGACAGTGTCAATGCTGCCCCGCGAAATCCCGGGTCGCTCCGTATCAAAGCCTTCGGGAGCCGGCGGGAGAATACTCTGGGCCATACCCGGAAGGGAAAAAACCATAAATATTAATGCTGCTAAAAATGTAGGCTTCATATCACTTATTTTATTTACTTGTAATTAATTAAAGCCTAAAAATAGGAATTCTCTCTTAACTGGGCTTGCACTTTAAGATAAAAGAATTAAGAAAATGAATTTTATCGGCCGTATTGGACGGCAGAAGATAAAAAAAAGCGCCACTTTTCCGGAGTGGCGCTTTGCTAAGAGTTATTGGTATGGTCTCATCCATCATCCTGTAAGATGATGATCCGTCGGTCTAATTATACCCGGGATTCTGATAGGCGTCCTTTTCATCGTCTGTCATTTCCATCCCATCGATCTGTCCTTGGGGGATGGGTCTCAGATAGTGGTAGGGCTGAATATTACGGTTGACTACAACCGGAGTATGATCTCCCTTGGCGCTGGATGCAATTTTATAAGAAGACGCCAATTCATTCCATTTCTGGGTGCGCACCAGATCGAACCAGCGGAAACCTTCGCCGTAATATTCCCTTGACATTTCCGCCAGCAGGTAGTTGATATCGATGTTGGCGGGGGTGGCGGCTTTCATGGCTTCGCTGTTGTCGGTGGTTTTGACCACATTATTGTAGCGGTCAAACGACCATTTTCCGGCACGTGCCCTGATCACGTTGATCAGTTCTCGGGCGTTCTTTCCCGGTTTGGTCGTAGCTCCCTTGATGGCGGCCTCGGCTGCCACAAAGTAAAATTCCGAGAATTTGGCAATGTTGAAAGGACGGGTGATGCCCGCATTGGGTTGTCCAAGTCCGCCGGCGTTGTCGGTGCGGTAGGTGCTTAACTTCCAGGTTCCCGGATAGACTACGCGGCTGAGACCGCTTACTGCTATGACATAATCGGCTCTCCCGGGCAGAGTTCCTGCGCCGACATTACTGTTCCCCGGACCACTGGGGTAGGTGATCGGCGTTGACGGATCAACAGGCAGGAAGGAGAGGATGGGATCGCCGGGATAGACCTTCATCCCGTTGGCTCCGTAATAAAACTCGGTTTTGTCCCCTCCTTTAGGCCAGTTACCCCGGTAAACCATGGTGAAGGTAGCGTCGAACCGCGAATCATTCTCTTTATCGGCAAACGTGTTTTGGAATACGTTGAGGGTGGGGGCCATACGGGTCCACGGACGTCCTAGATCCTGTGAAGCTTCACGCAGGACACTGGCTGCCCCTCCGGATCCGTCGGGATTTCTACCACTTCTGATTTCAGTATAATTCCATGTCATCATCCAGCAGGCAAAATTATCCGCTCCGCCGCCACTGCCGTAAGTCAGGCTTGCACCATTGTATTTTTCGCTGGCTTCTGTATGATCAGCGTAAAGCATCATCTCCTTGTTCCTTTCATTGCCTCCCTTGTGCAACTCATAGAAAGTATCCATCAACCCGTAAGGACCCGGATTGTCGATGGCCGTGGTGGCGATGTCATAGGCCTGCTGGAAATACCAGGAGGCATCTTTCCCGTCGGGATCTTTCCTGTCGGCGGCGGGATAGGTGGGGATGTTGTTGGGATTCTGGAGCCACCAGCCATAGGTAAGGTAAGCCTTGGCAAGAAAGAGGCGGGCAACATTTTTGGTTGCTGTGCCCGTTAAGCGACTGGTTTCAGGTAAATCCTTCACTGCTTGTAAAAGGTCCGGGAATATGCCTTTGGTATAAACCTCGGGCACGGTATTCCGGACCGATGTCCTCACCGGAGCCGTGTTGAATTTCAGTTCCCCGGCACCCAGGTCCAGGGGTACCCCGCCGTAGGTCTGTACCAGCATAAAATAGCTGAATCCACGGAAGAAGAGGGCTTCAGCAATTAGGGAAGCATCGAGACCGACCGCAGTGGCATTTTCAATGATGCCCGAAGCGGTGTTGATCGCAGGGAACATATTGTCCCACAAAGTCCCTGTACCCCCGGTGGCACTGGAAGTTATATTTCCCTGGCCGCTGATGTCCATTACTTTGAAATTGCCATCCGCACTCTGGGCATAGGTGGCTTCATCGGTACCGGTAATGCCTGAGTTGTAGTAGTATGCATTTCCGTATATATAACGTAAATTGGCATAAAGTGAAGTCAGACCGCCATTAACACCTTGGCTGGTCTTGAAAAATCCGGGTTCAAAAATACTGCGTGGCTGTTCATCCAGAATATCTGAACAGGCAACCAGGAACAACGTTAACAGGGCTGTTCCCATTATAGATTTTAAATTCATACGTTTCATAATTTTCCTGATTTAAAATGTCAAATTAAGTCCGATTACGTAGTTCCGCGTTGAAGGTGAGTTAAAGCCTACCGTCAGGATACGGCTGTTGTAACCCCCTGTTGCAACATTCTGGTTACCATATGAGTTGGTCTCAGGATCCATTCCCATTTCCTTTTTGAATTCCGAAAACATCACAAACGGATTCTGTACGGTGAAATACATGCGCATATTTACCCCGGTGTCTTTGAGCAATGACTGATTAAAATTATACCCGAGGGAAATATTTCGTATTTTAAGGTATGTTCCGTCGAAATAGCTCATCGTGCTGAGATATTTGGGATTGTCATTGGTTAATACGCCGTTCGGATTGGGATACTTGGCCCCGGTGTTCTGAGGAGTCCAATAGTTTACTTTGATCTGACCCCTACGCCCGGTCATTAAATTAAGGTAGCTGCTTGGCCCGTTGAGAGTGCTGACCAGAATTCCGCCGCTTTGGAAGCTCGCGATTAAGCCCAGGTCAAATCCCTTATAAAGGACCCGTGTGTTAAAACCTCCCTGGAAATCGGGATCAACATCGAGAATTTGCCGGTCGTCGGGTCCGATTTGTCTTACCGGTGTGCCGTCCGCATTGTATTCCCCGGTATATTTCACCTTGATCATCCCCACATTGCCGCCCGGCTCGAGGATGTCCCGGTAGGGATCGTCCTCCTGCCATAACCCGATCCGCTCGTAATCGTAAATAGCATTGATGTTATGGCCCACAAACCAGGCATTGCCTTCGTCACGTTTCTGTTTCGATGCAAGGGCAACAAGTTCATTGTGATTGGTATACAGGTTAATACCGGCTTCCCAGGTCCATCCGTTGACATTGTTCAGGATCGTGCCATTGAGTGATATTTCAAAACCTTTGTTTTGGGTTTCCCCGATATTGGCCGTATAATTGCTTACACCGGACGTCCGTGGTAACCCGAGGCCCAGCAGTAAATCTTTGGTGTTCGTTATATAGTATTCCATAGTTCCTGAGAGGCGGTTCTTCAATAAGGTGAAGTCCAGACCAACGTTGTAGGTTTCAGAATACTCCCATCCTAAATTTTCATTCGGCAGTTGGGTGACATAATATCCGGTGGCATAAGTGGTGCCAAAGTTGTAGTCTCTGGAACTTAAACGGCCCAGTGTGCTGTAAGCGGCAACAGCCTGGTTGGAGGTCTGTCCGTAACCTGCACGGATTTTCAAGTGGTCAAGCCATCCCAGGCTCTTCATAAACGACTCTTCCCCGATATTCCATCCCACCGACACAGCCGGATAGGTATGCCATTTATGTCCTTCAGCTAGCCGCGAAGATCCGTCGGACCGGACCGTGGCTGTCAGCATATACCGGTTGTTGAATTCATACATTACACGTCCCATATAAGATATCAGGCCTGTTTGGGAATAACCGCCACCACCGACCGTCATTTCACCCAGAGATTGTCCCAGACTGTAGAACTGGAATTGTGGCGAGGGAATAACCTTGGCTGAAGCGCCTGAATTGAAACCTTTGCTTTGTTCGGCCGAGTAAAGCGCAACGGCATTAACCCTGTGCTTTCCTGCAAAAATGCGGTCGAAGGTCAGCAAATTATCAATGTTCCAGTGGTAGGTATGGTAATTGCTTATGGAAGCTGTGGATTCGGTATCCGGATTGGTACTGCCTATACCCTCACCAGTGTAGTTTCCGTTGTTGCGCTGGACGAAATCCAATCCTACGGTGGTACGGAACTTTAAGCCCTCTATCCACGGGATTTTCACTTCGCCGTAGATCGAATTATAGGTGGCATACCCCCTGTTCAGGCTTAAATAGTCATCTTTATATCCTTCCAGAATATCTCTTGTCCAGACGAACTGATCATCCGCTCCCATTCTTACGATTCTCTTCATTGTACCGTCCTCATTATACGGATTGGCAAGCGGTGACATACTCAGGATGCCGTATATTCCCATCTGGTTCCCGGTTGTCGTATTGTAATTGTTGTTGGAAGTAAAGCCGAACAGAAAATGTTTCCCTACTTCCTGATCAACAGAAGCGCGTAAACTCAAGCGGTTGAATTTGTTTGTCGGGATTACGCCCTGGTTCTGGTAGTTGCCAACACCGAAACTGTACCTGCCATTGGTGGTTCCTCCGGCAAGCGTGACATCATGGCTGGTCTGGAAACCATCCCTGAAAAACAGGTCCTGCCAGTCGATATTGACATCGTCAAATTCATCCGGTCCGTTTGAGTACCTTTGTGCTATTTTACGGATCGCAGCTAATTCCGGCCCGTTCATCATGGGATACTTGGCAAAGATTTTGTTCACACCATAGTTGCCATTGTAGGTTACCTTCGCCTTTTGGCCTTTTTGTCCCCTGTTGGTGGTGATCAAAATAACCCCGTTGGCTCCGCGGGAACCATACACTGCCGTTGCCGAAGCATCCTTCAGGATGTCCAGGCTTTTAATGTCATTGGTATTAATTTCATTGATGGATCCGACAAAGGGGATCCCGTCCAGGACCACCAGCGGATCGTTGCTCGCCGTCAGCGAGCGTGTGCCGCGGATGCGGATCTGCATCGTCGCATCAGGCCGGCTGGAAGTTTGCGATAATTCCACACCAGGCAAACGCCCCTGAATGGAATTTGTGAAGTTTGAAGAGGGGATTTGGCGGATGTCATCTCCGGACATGGAAGCCACAGAACCTGTCACAGCTTCTCTCCGTTGGGTACCATATCCCACAACCACAACTTCCTCCAGTTCGGAAACATCCGATAACATCGTGACGTTGATGACCGTACGGCCCGAAACGGGCACTTCCTGCGAGACTAGCCCCACAAACGAAAATACCAGGGTTCCGTCCGGATTTACCCTGTCCAGAATAAAATTCCCGTCAGGATCGGTAATCGTTCCCAGGGTGGTCCCCTGCACTACCACAGTAGCCCCGGGTATCGGAGCCCCCGTATTGTCAGTGACTTTGCCCCGGACCAAGATACCCTGGCCAAAGCCCAAGATCGAAAAAAGTAAAAGTGGCAAGAAAATACCGGCCACCCTCAACATTTGTTTCTTCTTCATCTTTTAAAAAATTTTGGTTAGTTGAATAAATAATAAGCCGGATTCACCTTCTCCACTTTGCAACAAACCGGCAATACTTTTTCATCTTTATTTTAAATGTCAAGATTATTGCAAATACATCTTGTTAAAAGTACAAAGTAAATAAAAATATGGTAACCTTTACCCCATTTTTACAATTCAGATAACCGTTTTTTTTAGTATTGGATAACCCCCTTTGTTCTCTCTTTTCCGGTTCTGATGCCTTCCTGACTTGTCGGGATTGCCGTGATTCATCTTTCTACCCGACAACCGGAAAACTGGAGTCTCCCGCGGCAGGTCACGGGGAATTCCCATTCCGGATGAAATATCGGGCATTTCTGCTAACTTTGCATAGATGGCGGGCGGCCCCATGGTGATGAATACCCGGGAGGAGCTTCAGCAGGTCTTCTCCGGGCTCGACAACAACACCTTTATCAGGTAGGCCAGCCTAAGGTTTTATAGGAGATATTGTATCTGTTTCACGATAATTTGCTTAACAACATTAATATTTAAACACATGAGAACTAAATTTTTGTTTCTGGCGATTGCCATTCTTGCCGTCACTGCCGTGATGGCGCAGGAACAGGGCAATTGTGTGACCAATGTGATTCTTTCGGGCTATTCGGAGCGGGCCTTTACCGATGAGGCTGTTACGGACCGGCAACTGGAACTGATCCTGCAATGCGGCATCAAGGCACCGAGCGCCCGCAACCTGCAACCTTGGAAGTTCACGGTCATCCGTGATGAAGCTACCATGAAAGAGGCAATCAACAATGTGGTCGCGGGAAATGTATTGATTATCGTTTCGGGAAAGGTTGCTGAAAATGGGTCTACCCCCGATTTCGACTGCGGACTGGCCACGGAGAGCATGTTTGTGGCTGCGCACAGCCTGGGACTCGGGGCACGGATCTACGGAATGCCGATTGGGAAAATCAATGCCCAAAGGGATCTTTTCCTGATTCCTGAAGGTTACAAGGCCGTCACCGTTCTGCGTATCGGGAATACGGACAAATCGGTCGATGCAACAACGGCCGCCACGCCCCGGAAAAGCGCTGAGGAGATCATTAATTATAAGAAGTAGTATCCGTTATACACTTCGACAGCCGGGTTATAGTCATAGGGTCCTGCGACAGGCATGGCTGTGATGATTTCAGGCACCCAGGATGACGATCCAGAGAGGCAGGAGCAGGAAGGAGAGGGTGGTTGAGAGGAGGACGACGCGTGCCGTAAAGGGCGTGTCTAAGCGGTATTGCTGCGAAAGGGCATAAGGGGTGAGGCCCACGGGCATGGCTGCCTCCAGGATGCTGGCCTGGAGGTTCAGCCCTTCGAGACAACCGTATTTTGCGGTCACCAGGTAAAAAACCCCGGGAAGGATCAGCATAATCACCAGAGAAAAGAGGAAGATATGGCCCCATTCCCGGAGGTGGCCTATTTTCTGGAAGCCCATAAAGATGCCCAGGGAGAAAAGGACCACCGGGGTGACCGATTGGGAGAGCATGGAGAAGGAGCGGGAAAGGACTTGGGGAAGTTGCAGGCTAGTGACCGACAGGAAGAGACCTGCGATCACCGAGAGGAACAGGGGATTGGTAAGGAGTTTGAGGAGCAGGTTTCGCGGCTGAAAGGCCCCTTTGCCGCCGGTTTCCACCAAAAGGAGCCCCAGCGTGAGCAGCCAGAAGACGTAAACGGCCGAAAGGAGGGCCCCTGCAGGAAGGGCTTCCTTACCCAAAACGTTCTGCAGCACGGGAATCCCCAGGTAGGTGACGTTGCCATAGGCCAGGATCAGGAAGAGGGTTTGCCGGCGCAGGCGGCTGAACCGGAAAAGCTTGCTGTAGGGAAAAGCCAGCAGGGTGCAAAGGATGAAGTAAACGGAGTTGACTAAGATCATTCGGTTGTAGTGACCGCCGGAGAGGTCCACACGGGAGAGCAGGGTGATCACCAGGGCCGGGAAACCGATCCAGAGGGCAAAACGGTTGAGCACCTCCACCCACTGTTGTGAGGCCATTTTGGTGCGCGAAAAGAGCAATCCCGCAAGGATGATCAGGAAAAGCGGCAAGACCGCGTCAAAGGCTGTGAAAAAGACACTCATAATTCAGAAGGAAGCGGCCAAGTGGTGATCAGGCCATTCCGGGTCAAATCTAATCATTTTCTTGTCGACCTGGTTATTCGTTTCACAGGTTGAGGCAGCAACGGAGCTGAAGGTTCCAGTTGCTGCTTGGTTCCCTATGGGTAACCCGTTTGCTTGTGGCTGGTAATGGCCGGGCTCAGTACAATCAGTTGAGTGGCGGTTTATGTCACTTCAGTAAGATTGGAACCCCTCTTTCCGTGTGAGTAATTTAGCTTGCAAAAAAAGGAAAATTATGGAAGCAATATTCAGGAAGGAGGTCCGTCATTTGGTACGGAGGACTGTCAGGCAAGTCAGCGTCCATATTCTGATGCTGGTCAGGGTTGTCAGGAATTTCCGCAGATCTGTTCCGTGGGGGGTCGGGGGAGGTAAGGGTTCTCTTCCGGGGCGCCAGATCATAGTGGTTTTGCTGGCGGTGGTCTTCATGATGTCGTGTACCCCGAAAAAGGAGGGGCAGCCGGAGATCATCCACAAGGTAAAGGTAGCCCGTCCGGTGAAGGAATCAGCCATTTCGGGCCGCTCCTTCCCGGGGATCATCAGGGAGTCTGCTGAGGTGAACCTGGCCTTCCGGGTGGCCGGCCCCATCAAAAAGATCTACGTCAGGGAAGGGGATTATGTGAGCAAGGGCGCTCTGGTGGCCCTGATCGATCCTCGCGATTACGAGATCCAGGCGGGGGTCTATGAGGCCCAGTACAGCCAGATGAAAGGGGAGTACGATAGACTCACGGAACTCAACAGCCGAAAAAGCGTGGCCGACAACGACTATGAGAAAGCCGTCGCTGGGGAGAAAATGCTTCGCATGCAACTGCAGAACGCCCGCGACCAGCTCAACGACACCCGCCTTTATGCCCCCTTTTCGGGATTCATCCAGTCGGTGAAATATGAAGAGGGGGAAATGGTCAATACCGGTATGGCCATCGCCACCCTGATAGATGTCAAATCTTTTCTGGTGGAGGTAGACCTTCCGTCGGCATTTTTCATGAGAAAGGAGGACTTTGCAGAATTCAGCTGCTCACAGGCCATGATCCCCGGTGAGAGCTATCCCCTGCAGCTCGTCAATTACCAGATGAAAGCCAACAACAGTCAGCTGTACCGGACTACCTTCCGGCTCGACCCGAAGGTGAACCCCAAACTGGCGCCCGGGATGACCGTCAGCGTGAAAATCAGCTATCAGAACGAGCTGGGGAATCCTCTTCTGTTGCCGTTGAGCGCCCTCTTCCGGGAGGAAGGAAAAAGCTGTGTATGGAAATTTGACCCATCCTCCTCGACAGTGAAGAAGCAGATCGTGACGACGGGAGACCTGATGGGGGAGGGGATGATTACAATTCTCTCGGGTCTGACCGAACAGGATGAGGTCATCGTAGCAGGCATCCATGCCCTTCATGACGGAGAGCAGGTGACCCTGTTGCAGGAAACTACAGAAACCAACGTGGGAGGGCTGTTGTGATGCATATTTCCGAAGTTGTATTTCAAAGGAAGACGATCTTCTACTTCCTGCTGGTAGCCATTGTAGTGGGAGGTATCCTCTCCTTCCTCCGTATCAGCAAGCTGGAAGATCCCGAGGTCGTCATCATGCAGGCGCGGGTGGTTACCATTTATCCCGGAGCTTCGGCCCATGAGGTGGAGTTGCAGGTGACCACCGTCCTGGAGAATGAACTGAGCACCCTTTCCGACCTTAACCTGATCATGTCGCAGTCGGAAAAGAATATTTCTATGATCACGGTGGAGCTGAAAATGGCAGTTCCGCAGAAGGAGATTCCACAACGGTGGGAATTTTTGCGTCGCAAGATTGCGGCTGCGGTGCCCAAACTGCCGGAGGGAGTGCAGACCCCCATGGTCATCGATGACTTCAGCGATGTCTACGGGATGTTCTACGCGATGACAGCCGAAGGTTACTCCTATGAGGAGATGAAAAAATATGCGGAGTTTGTCAAGCGGGAACTGCTGGAGGTTGACGGGGTGAAGCGGGTGGCTCTTTATGGTGCACCGGAGCCGGTGGCCGACATCATCCTGCCTGCCGAGACCATGGGTGAACTGGGGGTCTTCCCCCTGCAGATCATGTCGGCTATCAGCAGCCGGAACCAGACCGTCTACCCGGGGGTACTTGAGACCGGCGACCAGTTGGTCCGCGTGGGCGTCAGCGATAAGATCACTTCCATCGATGACCTGAAGGAGATTCAGATAAGGGGGATTCATGGCGACCAGTTCCGGCTGGGTGACATTGCAACGATTCAGAAGGGCTACACCACACCCCTGCGCAACACGATGACCCTCAATAATGAGAAGGCCATGGCCATTTCAGCCTCCATGCAAACGGGAGAAAACATTATTGAGGTTGGGAAGCGCGTGGAACAAAAAATGGAAAAGATACAGGGGAGCCTTCCCGCGGGATTTCATTTTGAGAAGGTTTTTTTCCAACCCGATGTGGTAAGGGATGCTATAGATGGTTTCATGTGGAACCTGGTGGAGTCGGTGGCCATCGTTATTTTGGTACTGATGCTGACGATGGGTCTCCGCAGCGGGGTGATCATCGGTGTGGGACTGCTGCTGACGGTGCTGGCCTCTTTTCCGGTTCTGCTGGCCTCGGGGGGTACCCTTCAGCGGATTTCCCTGGGCGCTTTTATCATCGCCATGGGGATGCTTGTCGACAACGCCATCGTGATTGCCGACGGCATCCTGGTAGATCTGGGAAAAGGAGTGAAGCGGAGTGTGGCGCTGACACGGACTGCCAAACGGACGGCCATGCCCCTGCTGGGGGCCACCCTGATCACCATCACCGCCTTCCTGCCCGTATACCTGTCGAAGGATACCGCAGGCACCTATGCCCGCGACCTCTTTGTAGTCCTCTGCATATCGCTGCTCTTCAGTTGGGTGCTGGCACTTACACAGATTCCCATCTTCTCGGAGAAATGGCTTAAAGTAAGGGGGGAGGGAATCACCGGACCGCAGCCAGAGGGGAGAACCCACCGTGCGGTGCGCCGAGTTCTGAGCTTCCTGATCAATCACAAACCAGCTACCGTCGCCGTGGCCACCCTGCTGATGCTGCTGGCTCTCCTCAACATAAAAAACGTCCGGAACGCCTTCTTCCCCGACTTCAACTACAACCAGGTCTATGTGGAATACAAGCTCCCCGACGGAACGAGTCCCGACCGCGTTAATGCCGACCTGCGGCAGATTACCGGCCACCTGCTGAAGATGGAAGAGGTGAAGATGGTGGTGGCCAGCCACGGGATGACTCCAACGCGTTACTGCTTGGTGCGGGCCATCAGCGAGGCCGGCGATCATATCGGCGAACTGATCGTCAACTTTAAGGACTACCGGACGATGATCAGAATGAAACCGGTGCTGGAGAAATATCTGTATGAGAACTACCCCGATGCGAAAGTCCGTATCCGGAAATACAACCTGTCGGTGAAGTCCTCGCACACCGTGGAGGTGGAGTTCCGGGGGCCTGATCCGGCGGTACTCCACCGGCTGAGCGACCAGGTGCAGGAGATTATGCGCCGTACACCCGGTACTGACAAATACTCCATCTGCGACGACTGGCATCCCATGGGCAAATCGATGATCGCGCAATACGATCCGACGCTGGCTACCCGGGCGGGGGTGAGCCGTTCCGACCTGAGCAACGCCCTGCTGGCGGCCACCACAGGCCTTCCCCTGGGGAAATACTACGAAGGGGAGACGGCCTACACCATCCAGATGAAAACCCGTGCCGCCGATGGTTCCCTCCTGCAGGACCTGAGTGATATTCCAGTGTGGAGCATGCTCCCCGATGTGGGGAGGCTCCTGGGAATCGACGCCATGGAAGTGCTTTACGGCACTAAAACCACCGATGAGATCACCAGGGAGCTGATCAGTCCGGTGCCGCTGAGCACCGTCACCTCGGGCATCGATTTGAACTGGGAACAGACACTGGTGCACCGCACCAACGGGAAACGCTCTATTCAGGCACAGTGTGACCCCGTTGAGGGATTCAGTCCGGCCGAAGTGCGCCGTGCCATGATGAAGGAGGTGGCTGCTATCAACCTTCCCGAAGGGTATAGTTACAAGTGGGTGGGAGAACACGATCTTCGAAAGGATGCCCTCCGGAATATTTTCAGCTACCTGCCCCTGTCGATCATGCTGATCCTCCTGATCCTGCTGCTGTTGTTCGACGATGTGCGTAAGCCGCTCATCGTACTGGTGGTGATTCCCCTGACGGCTATCGGGGTGGTGCCCGGATTGATTCTTACGGGGTCGCCTTTTACCTTTATGGCCATCGTGGGGGCCATCGGCCTGATTGGGATGCTCATTAAGAATTCGGTGGTGTTGCTTGACGAAATCGAAAAGCAGGTGGGGGAGAGGATTCCCCGTTTCACAGCGCTGGTGAACGCTACTGTGGCTCGTACCCGGCCGGTGACCATGGCCTCGGTGACCACCATCCTGGGGATGCTCCCCCTGCTTACCGACCCCATGTATTGGAGTATGGCGGTGACCATTATCAGCGGCCTCATCGTGGGAACCCTTATTACCCTGATTTTTGTACCCATCCTGTATGCTGTAGCCTTCCATATCCACAGGGATGAAACGGGTGAATCACCCCTGGTCCCTGCTGGTGGTTTGCAGGAGGCTGATCTTGTGGGAGGTTACACAGGAACCTCCGGGGAGAATTACGGTACGCTTCATCCTGAAAAGTGACAATTGTTATGAGAAGAATAGGTGTTATTTTATTGATAATCTTCAGCTTCACAGAATTGCAGGCGCAGCAACAGTTGACCTTGAAGGAATGCCGCCGGCTGGCTCTGGAGCAGAGCCAAGAGATGAAGATTGCCCGTTTCAGGGTGGAGAAGGCCGATGCTGAAAGAGCGGCCATGAAAACCCAGTACCTTCCCTCGCTGTCGGGAAACGCTCTGGGGTTGTACCTTCACAATCCTATTGAGCAGGAGCTTACGTTGCCCACTCAGGTTCCCGACCCGGCCTCTGGGCAGTTGCGACCCAATGTGATGGTCAATCCTCAGACGGGGGAAGTGGTCATGGGTCCCGACGGAAATCCCGTATTTAACATGTATGCCTGGCTGCCTTTGGAGATCAGCCTTCAGGGTGCTTACCTTGCCGGGATCTCGCTGCAGCAGCCCCTTTATACCGGGGGAAAGATCGCCGCGGGCAACGCCATGACCCGGATCGGAACAGAGATGGCCTCCGACAACCTGGAGTTGCAGCGTGTCAATACCCTCTGGGAAGCTGACCAGGCCTACTGGCTTTACGTGTCGGTGCAGGAGAAGGTGAAGCTTGCTGAAGCGTATGAGGGTTTGCTTGACCGCCTCCGGGAACGGGTCAACAATGCTTGGGAGACAGGCATGACCACCCGCAACGAGCTGATGAAAGTGACCGTAAAGCACAACGAGGCCAAGCTACAACTCCAGAAAGCGCACAGCGGGCTCGATCTGACACGGATGGCCCTCTGCCGTATCACAGGACTTCCCTTCGACACAGCCATCGAAACAACGGAGGGTTCGCCCATTTTGGGAGAGATCGCAGTGTCGGCCGAAGATACTGCACTGTCTGCGGTCCTGCCGAAGCGGCCCGAATACCGGCTGTTGCAGAAAAATGTGGCTATTGCGGAAGAACAGGTGAAGCTGGCGCGCGCTGATTTTCTTCCTACGGCAGGCATCAGCGTGGGCTACAACTATGTCGGGGGCATTGAGGTGGGACCTGAAAAGTTCACTTCTTCGAACCCCTCGGTGATGGTCTCCTTGAAGATTCCCCTGTTTCACTGGGGTGAAGGGCGGCAGAAGCAACTGTCGGCAAAGCGCGATCGAGAGATCCGGGAGGCGGAACTTGAGAAGAATGCACGGTTGATGACCCTGGAAATGGAGCAGGCACGCCTTAACCTGAAGGACGCCCGTCTGCGTTTGGAGATGGCCGCGGCTGCTATGGAGCAGGCCGAAGAAAACCTCAGGGTGAGCAGCGACAACTATGAAGTGGGTATGGGACTCCTCACCGACCTGTTAGAAGCCCAGACCCAGTGGCAGAGCGCCCGCAGTGAACAGATAGAGGCCGGCGCCGAACTCCGGATAAAAGAGACATCCTGGCTCAAAGCCACCGGTATTCTCCGATAGAACTGAAGGCGCTGATGGGAAAATTCAGTACAGGTTTGTATCTTTGACAGGAAATGAACAAAGATCTTGAATTTATCAGCAGCCTCTCTTCTTACAACCACCGGTCGATCCTTTTCCGGATCGGCACAGTGAGTGCCGTAGCCCTGGTCATCATGCTGGTGGCTGCCCGGATCATGGGGGGCAATGCAGCCCATATACCGCCGGTCCAGTACTTCAAGGTCGTACTGATTTTCAATATTATCACCGAACTGAATGTTCTGCTCGACAACCTCTCGGAACGCTATTTCCCGATACCCTCCAGGATAATAACCCGCGTATTGCTCCATTTCCTGCTGAGTTTGGCAATCGGTCTCTTTGCCCTGATCTATTTTGAGCGCCAGATCAAATATTTGGAAGTGCTGCAGGAACCCATCACCTGGTTGTTGTTCGCCTTTGGATTGTTTTTTGTCTTCATCATGGTGGTAATCTCTATCAGCCTGCGGATCGTCTCCAAATGGATGGGCGCCCAACGGGAGGTGGACTCGCTCCGGCAACTTCAGATGAAAAACGACTACAATGCCCTCCAGGATCAGCTCAACCCCCATTTTCTTTTCAACAACCTGAGTGTGCTCAAGTCGATGATCCTCTATGACCAGGAGTCAGCAGTGACTTTTATCCAGAATTTTACCGATACCTACCGTTATGTGCTGCAGTGTCGTGACCGCACCACCGTTTCTACGGATGAAGAACTGCAATTCATCCGCAGTTATGTGGATATGCACCGGGAACGCCTTGGAGAAGGTTTGAAGGTGGAATATGACATTGACGAGACCTTTGCCGGCAGGAGAATTCCTCCCCTCTCCCTTCAACTGCTGGTGGAAAATGCCATTAAACACAATGTAGCCTCCCCGGAACAACCCCTAACACTGAAGATTTTCACCGCCGGTGATTCCATCATTGTGGAAAATACAATCCAGCCAAGAGAAAGCTCCTATTCGACCGAGAAAGGATTGGCCAACCTGGTGGCGCGCTATGAGTTTCTGACCGAACGGAAAGTGACGATTACGGAAACGGATAAAATGTTCAGGGTGGAATTGCCTTTGCTTTAACAACGCAGATATGAAGGTAGCGATTATAGAAGATGAAATGCCCAATATGCGTCTGTTGGCAGGTATGCTGCAGTCACTGCGTCCTTCCTGGGAGTTGGCGGCACGGTTGGAGAGTGTCAGGCAGAGTGTCAGCTTTTTCTCGCAAGAGGAACAGCCCGACCTGGTGCTGATGGACATCCAGTTGAGCGATGGCATCTGTTTTTCGATCTTTGAACAGGTAAAAGTCAACAGCAACATCATTTTCACCACGGCTTTCAACCAGTATGCCATCCAGGCTTTCCGGGTGAACAGCGTTGATTACCTGTTGAAGCCCGTCAGGGAAAGCGACCTGGAGCGCGCCTTGGAAAAGTTTGAAATGTGGCACCGGCAGCGGCATCCCGACCTCCAACTCCTCCTTCCGGGAATCGACTATGGGGAGATTCTGCGCGCCATTAAGTCGGGTAAGAAGGAGTACCGGCAGCGGTTTCTGGTTTCGGCAGGCAATCGTTATTATAAACTCGACACCAGCGATATCGCCTGTTTCATGAGTGAGAGCCGCATCACCACGGCCATCACCTGGAGTGGGGAAAAGCATGTGGTCGACTTCTCCTTAGACCGGCTGGAGGAAGAACTCGACCCTGACCACTATTTCAGGGCCGACCGCAGGACCATCATCCACATCGACCTGATTGCGCGCTTTGAGGACTATTTTGGCAACAAACTGGTCGTCAGGCTGAAGAATCCCGTCAACGATAAGGTCACCATTAGCCGGCTGAAAGCTTCGGCATTCAAAGTGTGGGTAGGTAAATGATAACTAACAGCCCCATTCAGAAGGTTCCGGCTGTCATCCCAATCAAAAATAAAGGACATCTTCAGGTCCCGAAATACCAATCCCTTTGACCCACTCGTCCTGCAACATGAGTCATACAACCTGACCACATTCAACATCCGGAAGCTCTCCTCCGGATATCAGGCATATGTTGAGAAATTATTGCTACACCTTCTTAAACGAGGTCCCTATCGCAAGCAACACAAAGGCGGCAAGGACGAACCAGAAATCGTATGCGGCAAGAGAGGCCACAAAATGGAAGATAAAGCCCAGAATGCCAATAATCAAAGCGATGATCCACAGAACTTTTGATGGTGCAGATGGTTTCATATCGTTATGTTTAATTTTATGGATCTTCAAATGTAACAATAATATTAATACCTGCATCATTATCTCCAGACCTCAGGTTTTTCCTTTGTCGGAACAAGCTTGCGGGGGTTACCGGCTTATTCAGTCCGTGAGGGTGAATTTTCCCCGGCCTGCTTCTCGGTCCTTGGTTTCTATCCTGAAGAGGTAAGTGCCCGAGGGGAGGTTTAGCCTGCTGATCCCGACGTTTTTTATGCCGGGCAGCAGGGTGCCCAAAGGCTGGCTGACCAACAGGGAGCCCCGGAGATCAAAAACGTTCAGAGTGTAAATCCCCTTTTCTGTAGCGACAAAGCGCAGGGTACCCCCGTCCCGGAGGGGATTGGGGAAGAGGGTGGCAATGCCGGAACTGGACCCTGACGGGAGATCCCCTTGGGCGGAAGTGTTGATTTCCGAGATCTTCATGGCGATGGTGGTGATCGACATGGGGGCGATGAGGATGGAATCGCTGGGCATGGTGATTGTCACCCCGTCATCGGTGGAAGAGGTGCGGGTGATGACGGCCTGGTCGATGGTATAGCCGGGGATAGCCGCCTTCAGTCCAAAGCTGGCCGATGTAGAGGTGTTGATGGCCACCAGGGTGGCCGAGTCTCTGTCTGCGCTGAGGAAAGCCACTGTCTTCACCATGACGGAGGGACTGTTGACCTTTACCCTTTTCCAGCCGGGGTGAATCCATGCCGAGAACTGTTTGAAAACCCAGAAGTGCTTGGTACGCTGGTATCCCTTGCTTTTATCGGTCCACTGGTTGACATCCCAGGGGAAGTCGATGTCGACGAGTCCCCCATCGGGCCAGACGAGGTCCCAGAAGAGGTAAGCCACGGCATTTTCATCGTTAAGCGACTTGTAGATCATGCCCGCCAGGGGGAACCACTCGCCCCGGCTGTATTCGGTCTGGAAGTGGGGAATTTGGGGCCGGTATTTGCCCATTTTCCCAAAATCGGCAGAGCTCCAGGGGTTGTTTTCGTCGGCACCGTGGTAGAGATGGTGGGCGATGCCGTAAAGCTTATTGATATCGAGGGCGTTGACATATCTCTCCACTCCGTTGGTGGTCTGCCCGAAATAGCCGATTCCCACGCATTCCGGGCCCAGAAACAGGGGAATGTGACTTCTTTTCTGCAGGGTGTCGTAAACAGCATCGAGGGCTCTGTTATACCCGGCGATGGTGTCGGTGGCGTTGATAGTTTCCGAAGGGTTTAAAAGGCACGACTCATAGGAGGCTTTCCAGTCGGGTTCGTTCTGGATGCTTACATAGGTTGGGAAAACCCCGTTTTTGTTGTAGTCGTCGAGCGATAGGTTCCACCAGCGGGCAAAGCCCGCATAGTCGAAATTCACTTTTCCGTCCGATACCGTATATTTCAGGGTGCCTCCGCCGTTCTTGTCGTTGTTGCTTTTGAGGTAAGCCGGCGGGCCCCAGGAGGATACCATGATGTCAATGGGGTGCCCCAAAGATTTTGCAGCCGCCTGATTGAACTCCTTCACCTTGCCGATCATGGTGTTATCATAGCCGTAAGCATTCCTTACCCGGAGAATGTCGAGGCTCAACTCTTTGAAGATGATATCATAGATCCCGGCCTTTTTGGGATGCGCGGTGAGCCACCCTTCGTAATAGGCCAGGGAGGCGCCCCATCCCACCATGGTCTGGTAGCTCTCGTCGGGGAGCAAGTTGACAAGGGAATAGGAGACATTCTGGGTAACGCCCTTTTCAGACAAGCCGGCCATCAGCATTATCAGAGCAGTCAGAAACAGCATCTTCTTCATCGGTCTTTATTTTATTGACAAGATTCGTTTTACCTGCTGATCCCCCTGCTGATCCCCCCTACTCTGATCCCCCTGCTGCATCATCTGAGGAACTACGCCCGGATGCCATTATCCGAATGGTTTCTCCTGCCGTGATTCCTTTCCGGATAGCGGGCCATGGGACAAGAATGCTTCCGCAATAATGGTTAACGAATCCTTTGCGGTAAAAATAGGAATTATCCGCCAACTGTCAAACCGGCAGTTTTATATGAATTCCGGCAGATCCTGATATTTCAGGAATATAGGTGTATATTTGTGAGACCGGCCGGGGCCGGTGATTTGCCCACCGCGATAATAAAACTTATCAGATGAAGAACAATGAATGCCAGCCTATGACGGGAAAGGCCAACTTACTTCCGGGATCCTTCCTTTTTCGCACAAAAGCCCGGACGATTTTCTCCCTTCTTTTTATTTTGCCGCTGCTGTCGGCGGGGCAGTCGCCCTCGTTCGGGAGTTATATGAATCCGGTGATTCCGGGGGATCATCCCGATTGCACCTTAACCCGCATCGGGGATCATTTTTATACCACGGGTTCCTCTTTCAATGTGACGCCGGTGATCTGGCATTCGACAGACCTGGTGCACTGGGAGGTGATTGCTCAGCCGGTGAGTGCGTCTTGGAGCAACTACGGCGATGCTCCCGGGGGAGGGTGCTGGGGCGGACAGATAGTTTTTTACAACGACCAGTACTGGCATTTCTTTTCGCGGGCCAATACCATGTATTATGTGAAAGCCAGCGCTCCGGAGGGGCCTTGGGGTACACCCGTGAGGATCAACAATCCTGCGGGATTGCCGTATGGACTGGGGTATGACAATTCGGTATTCATCGATGACGACAACCGTTGGTATCTGGTGGTGAAGAACGGCCAGCCCAACAACGGGATTGTGGAACTGGGTGCCAATGGTCAGCCTGCGGGGGCCTTATACGACTTGAAGTGGCTCAATCCGGGACCTTCATATCCTTACAGCTGGGCCGAAGGACCTGTTATCTGGAAATACGGGGGTTATTATTACTATTCCTTTGCCCGCGATCTGGCGGGGGGTCAGAAGGTGATGCGCAGCAAAACGCTGACGGCCGAACAGTCGGCCTGGACCCTATTCGGTGATTTCTTCAATGAAAGCGACCCTTTGAAGAGTGGTTCACTCTTCACCTCACCCAACCATGCTTCGGCGGCGGTGATGCTTGACGACAGCACCTCATGGGTGGTTCATCCCCTGTATGCCAAGGGGGAATGGAAGGGTCAGGGGCGGCAGGGGCTGCTCAATCAGGTGCGTTATTACGCTGCGGGGCGGCCGATTGCCGATTATCCCGTCAACAAATCTTTTACGGCGCCGCGGCTGCCCAGCACCGGCATTCCCTGGGGGGTTCCCATAAACGATGATTTCAGCGGGCCGAAACTCCATCCGGCTTGGTCGTTTCTGGGGCAGACCCCCACCCTGAAGTGGTCGCTTACAGACCGGCCGGGATGGCTGCGCCTCTCCCCCAAGAGCACGTCGAAGGCGATGACAGTGATCCAGAACGACGGGGAGCACAGCTACGCCCTGGTCACCCGGCTCGAATTTGATCCTCAGGCCGCCGCCGACGGGGCGGGACTCCGCATCATGCGGGGCGATGAGAAGCTCTTCGTGAAGCTCTTCATCACCCGTCTTGCCGGAGGAGAAAAAGGAGTGGTGTTCAGCTATGACCTAACACGCTATGAAACGGGGGTGACTTCCGGAGATACCCTGTGGTTGAAGATGGTCAGGGTCAACCACAAAATCAGCGGCTATTTCAGTGCCAATGGGTTGACCTGGAACCCGGTGGGGTCAGCGGTGGATGTGTCGGAGATTGACAGTTATTCCGATTTTGAGACTTTTACGGGTACGCGGCAGGGATTGTTCGTGGAGGGGAGCCGGAGCGCCTGGTTTGATCTTTATATTTACCGCGATGCCTTTACGCCCATCCTGGCGGAATGCCCCGCCAACCAGCAGGGGGTGACGCGCACCTCCCCGAGCCAGGGCATCAGCACCCTCGACTACATCAGCGCAGGCGACTGGGTCCTTTATGCGGGGACGGCCTTCGGCGACGGGGAGCTAATCCCGCCGGCTGATTCGGTGGTTTTCGAAGCGGCTTGCCTGGGCGCCGGCGGTACCATCGAAGTGTGGCTCGACTCCCTCGACACAGGCAGAAAAATTGGGACATGTACGATCACCGGAACAGGTGGGTGGAATACCTTCCGGAATTTTACGGCACCGGTAGAAAGGGTGACGGGCTCCCACGACGTGTACCTGAAATTCACAGGCGGTGCCGGCACACGGCTGTTCATGCTCCGATGGATCACCTTTATACGCAAGAATACCGTCACTTCCGTGGCGGAGCCTGCCGGGCACACCTTCAGCAGCGGCGGAGAACTGATGCTGTATCCCAATCCATCGGTTGTGGAAGTGCATATCCGGTCACCTTTCCCTTTTCATACCCTGGAAATACTAACCCTGAAAGGGGAAAGGATTTTTCTCGATCAGGGGGAGGCCGTGGAAATCCGGTCGCTGGTTCCACCGGTTCCGGCAGGAGCTTATATCGTCAGGGTGACCGGGAAAGCCGGGACCACTTCAGCCTTGATGGTGGTGGGAAGGTAATGGCCGGAGGAGATGAGGCCACCCCTCTCCTGAAGGAGGACGCTTACATCTGTCTTTCGAACAGCGCCTCAGAATACCAGATTCGCAAAACCGTGATCCGACGCTCTGAAGAAGACCATTTTCAGATCTGGTAAAGATAAAATGTCGTAACTATTATTCGGATAACCAAAACCATCACCGGTTTTTTGGTGTGCCTCACAGTTATTCCCTATATTTGTAATGAATGCACAATGAATTATTTATGTCAAAACAAATCTGAAACAATATGAGACGCAAGTTATACTGTTTTCTGGTTTTTATCCTGCTGTTTTCGGTGCAGGGATTTGGCCAGACCTGGTCGGCCAATCTGGTGACCGGCAAGTTGTCAGTGGGGTTGGCCAAATATCTGAAGATGGATATCTATAATGACACTATTTACATCGCCTTTGCCGATGGTGGCAACGGGGATAAGGCCACGGTGATGAAGTACACAGGGTCGGGATGGGTGCATGTGGGTCTGCCGGGTTTTACGGAAGGTGAGGCTACGGCGCTGCAGTTCAGGGTCAGTGGGGGAATACCATGGGTGGCCTATTCCGACGGGGCTCACGGGGACCGGGTGTCGGTGATGCGTTACAACGGGAGTGGCTGGGTGTATGTCGGTTCGCCGGGGTTTTCGAAATATATGGTCTCGTCTGTGGCTCTGGCGGTGGAAGAAAATACGGCCTGGGTGGCTTACAGCGATGCGGAGTTTAGTGATAAGGCGACGGTGGTTAAAGAGAGTGGCGGGGGATGGACGACTGTGGGCGCTCCGGGGTTCACCCCAGGCATGTCGCAGGTTTACTCCCTGGCGGTGAGCGGCTCCACACCCTGGCTGGCCTTCCGCGATTATGCCAACAATTACCGGGCTTCAGTGATGAAATACGATGGTTCGGCATGGGTGTTTGCAGGCACCCCTGGATTCACACCTTCCACCCACGATTCCGGCAACCGCTGCCTGATTGTCGATGGTGGTACCGCCTGGCTGGCAGCCCGCGGCACCGATGCCAAAGCTACCGTCTACCGCTTTTCGGGGAGCGAATGGACGGCCACAGGACAGGGGGCCTTGTCAAAAGAGACCGGTTTCGGAATGGTGCTGGGCATGGACCCCACCGGAATCCTGCATGTCGCCTTCGGCGATGGTAAAACCGGCGGTAAACTGTCGGTGATGCGGTACGAAGAGGGAAGCTGGGTGTCGATGGGTGACCGCTTCTCAAGCAGCAACGCCAGCGGCCTCAGTCTGGCCTTTAAAAAGGATGGCAGCCCTGTAGTAGCCTACAACGCTATCATCGTGCAGCAATACATGGGGACCACCTTCCTTCCGGAGGTAAAAGAAAATAATCAACTGACTTTTTATCCTAATCCCGGCAATGGCACTGTTTCGGTCCGATGGCCGTCGGATTTCACCCCCGAAGGGATACTGGAGATCTGGACGGTAGGCGGCCAGTTGGTGAGGAAACAAGACATTAGTAGAGATACCTGTCCCGTAATCGTTACGGAGGGACTTCCTGCGGGGATTTACATGGTCAGGGCCATGGACCGCTCCCGTTCGGCTATGGGCAAGGTGATGGTCAGGTGACGCTGCGTGATCATGTGCCGGATCTTTTCTGGTTTAGTTTATGTTTCCACCACAAAAACCAATTCCTATGAAGAAAATTAATTCCGCTCTTCTGCTCCTGCTGGCTTCCGTGTTGTTCCCCCTTCCGAGGGGGTTTAGCTGTACGATCATTGCCGCCGGCAAAAAAGCCACCGCCGACGGTTCGGTGATCATTTCCCATACCGATGCCGGTCCCGATTCACGGATTTATTATGTTCCGGGCAAGACTTTCAGACAGGGCGATCTGGCCCCTGTTTACTGGGGGATTCAGGATGCCGGCCGTTCCCTGGAAGATGATGGCGAGGTGCTGGGCTCCATTCCGCAGGTGAGAAAGACCTACGGATATTTCCATTCGGCCTATTCCCACATGAACGAAGTGCAGCTGGGGATTGCCGAGAGCACTACGGCGCAGCGGCCCGAGCTGGTGTGCACCCGCGAGGAGGGGAAGCAAATCATGACCATCGAGCAGGCAATGATCTTTGCCCTTCAGCGGTACGACAACGCCCGGGAAGCAGTCCAGTTCATTGGCGACCTGATGATCCGTTATGGCTTTTTGCCTTCGAGCGGGGATGGTTCCGAGACGCTGGTGATCGCCGATACAGAAGAGGCATGGGTGTTTGAGGTCTTCGGAGTGGGCAACGGCTGGACACCGGAGAGTGGCAAGCCCGGGGCCATCTGGGCGGCACAACGGATCCCTGACGAGCAGGCAACGATGGTCCCCAACTGGAGCATCATCAAGGAGATCGACGCCACCGACCGGGAGCGGTTTATGGTGTCGGACAACTACAGGCAGGAGGCGATCGACCGGGGCTGGTACGATCCGGCTTCGGGGAAGCCCTTCATCTGGCAGGAAGCTTACGCCCCCCTGCCCGAGGAGTACGCCACCAGCCGATTTTGGCTCTTCTACACCACTTTCATGCCTAACCTGCGGGAGTGGCCCAATCGGAAGCTCGACCCCGCCAACCCCTTCAAAGGAATGGAACCTTATTTTCAGGTGGTGGAGCCTCTTTCCATCTATCCCTTTGCGGCTGTTCCGGAGAAAAAAATCTCGGTGCAAGATGTCATCGCCTTCCAGCGGTCGACCTTCGAGGGGACCATCTACGACATGACCTCCTATCCCGAGTGGCTGGTACCCGACGGGAAGGGAGGTTATGTGAAGAGTCCGCTGGCTACGCCTTTCCCCGGAAGCGAAATGCGGAAGCTCATCAAACAGACTTACCGCCGGCCGGTGGCACGCCACCGGGGCCATTACGGAATGGTGATGCAGTTGCGCGGCGAGTTGCCCGATGCCATCGGCGGAGTCTATTGGGTCTACCTCGACAATCCCTACTTCAGTCCGTATGTGCCCATTTACGCCGGAAATCTTTCCGTGGCGGAGACCTATAATATCTATGACCCTGAGAAATACGACGAGCGCTCGGCGCGGTGGGCCATTGATTTCGTGGACAACCTGGCCAACCTGCAGTTCCGTGATGTGGCCGCCGACGTGCGGGCGGTGAGGGACCCCTTCGAGGCGGAAATGTTTGCCACACAGGCAAAGCTTGAGGCAGAAGCCCTGGCGATGTATAAGAAGGATCCGGCAGCAGCCCGGAAGTTCCTGACTGGTTATTCAGACGGAAAGATGAACCGGGTGACGGAGATGTTTCTGGAGCTGCGCAACCAGGTCATCACCAAGTACACCAATAACCGGGAGTAAGTGCTTTAATTCATAATTTTCCGTTGTTGGTACTGAAGGCTTGGCAAAGTAGGCTTTATGGGTTTCATTTTTTATGAAAAATAATTACAGAAACTGACCAGAGTATTGCACAATTTGGTCAGGTCATTTCAAATGTACGGAAAAAGGGAAGTATTGTCCTGAAAATTCGCTATATTCGGACCTGGCAAATCTGATTAAATTAGACCTATGAAACTTTTATCAAAACCGAACCCTGTCGCAGCCTTTGCGGTTGCTATTTTTCTGATGTCTTTCATCCTTTCCGGATGCAATGTTCCGCGTGAACAGCAGCCCATTTCTCTTTTCAACGGTACCGACCTCACCGGTTGGCACATGGATGTGCCGGCGATGGATCAGAATCCTGATACCACCCAGCCATTCGTCGTGCGCGATTCGATGCTGGTCAGTCTGGGCACCCCGGGCGGACACCTGATCACCGATTCCGTCTTCAGCAATTACCGTCTGGAAGTGGAATACCGTTTTGCCGCTGTTCCCGGCAATTGCGGGGTGCTGGTGCACGCTTCGACACCACGGGCCCTGTATGGCATGTTCCCCCGGTCCCTGGAAGTGCAGATGATGCATGAGAATGCCGGTGATTTCTGGTGCATCGCTGAAGACATCACAGTCCCCGATATGGAAGCCCGCCGAGGCCCCAAAGAGAGTTGGGGTGTTGACGGAAATAAGAACCGCCGTATCGTGAACCTCACTGATGGTTCAGAAAAACCCGCGGGTGAATGGAACAACATGGTCATTGAGTGCGTCGCCGACACCATCAGGGTGTGGGTGAATGACCAACTGGTCAACCTCGGCTACAACTGCACCGCCACCCGGGGACAGATCGCCCTCCAGGCCGAAGGCTCCGAAGTGGAGTTCCGGAAGCTGGAGCTTACTCCCCTTGCTGAAATCAAAGGGGATAAGTAACCGCATAATACTCCTTTTACCGGGGAATTATGTAGCTCTGGTGCCTGTCAAACGTATGCCGGTATGCCGGAATACGTTCCCGGACAGGCGCCGCTACTCTGTCTTTTTTACCAGTTCTACCTTGTCAGCCTCTACTTCGGTTCCTTCCAGCAGGTCGAAGTCGACCTCCCCGGTGATCAACAACTCGGTTTTTTCGTTGAAAGGCGTGGCCGGTAAATTCTTCTTCTCAATCTCCACCCTGATCTCACCGGTGGAATCTTTGAAATGGTAGGTGTCGCTATTGTGTTGCTTCACAATGTATCCTTTCAGAGTCACCACCTCATCCGATTTATCGAGCTTCGCTGCGTTCTCGAGGATCTCTTTCACGGTGTACACCTTGCCTGTGGAACCCGGACCGGTATACTGCCCGCGTGAAATGCCCGGAATCATTAACAACAGCGCCGACACCACGATAATCCCCGTCTCCCCACCCAACCGCTTCACTTCCCTGATGATCTCCAATCCTGATCCCCCTGGAAGGTTGATGTCGACGATGATAAGATCGTACCTGTACAGGTGAATCTTCTCCTCCGCCGTGCCAAAATCCGCGGCCCGCTCACATAAAAACTTCTCCGCCTCGAGCGCCTCCACGATCGCCGACAATAACGCAGGATGATCTTCTACCACCAGTATCTTCATAATCGGACATTTGCACAAAGGTAGTCTTCAATTTGGGAGAAAATCGGGATTTTTTACATTATCCCTCCGGAATGAAACGCTGATACCTTAATTGTAACTCCCCGCGGCAGCGCCGACGGGCATTTCGCCCGCCGGAATTTAGCCCCGGCCTGATCACATAGCAGAATTGAGAACCATAATCCTGCTGCCTTCTCTGACGAATTTTCTATCTTGCGGCTTTCCCGGAATGCCGCTCCTGATGCAGGCGGAAAATCCGGTGTTTTAGCTTGCAATTCCCTGTGATGTAGTATGAGTGGTAATAGTCGTCAATTGGAAACCCAATGGGTAAGAAACCTAAAAAAAGGGGATTCCCTGGCTTTTGAGGAGCTTTTTCATATCTACGGAAAGCGGCTTTACCATTTCTCCCTCGGATACCTTAAGTCAAAACCTGATGCCGAAGAGATTGTCCAGGAGGTCTTCCTCAGGATCTGGCACCTCCGCACGTCCCTCGACCCCGGGTTTTCCTTCAATGCCTATCTTTTTAAGATTGCCTATCGCCTGATCATGGAGAAGTTCCGGAAGCTCACTCTCGAACGCCGTTACCTCGCCGATATCTCAGCAGAAGTGGTTACCTTTACCGATGAGCTGAATGATCGTACTGACTACCACTCTTTGCTCGAGCTCGTACAAAGGTTAATCAACCGGTTGCCGCCGCGACAGAAAGAGGTCCTCCTTATGCGCCGCTCAGGGGGAATGGCCGTAGCCGACATCGCTGAAAATCTGGGCATCTCTCCGAAAACCGTAGAACACCACCTCACCGAAGCTCTGAAAAATATCAAAGCGTGGATGAATAGAGACCAGGTAGCCTCCATGCTCTTCTTCTACCTCTTTCTCAGGGAACTGCCTTTCGTTGGCAAAGGCAGTTCTTGAAGTTTTTCGGAAGTATGGTTCCCCTTTCAGGTAAAATCCTTTGATTCGGGGGCGACTGCCTGGAACAGCTGCTCGGTATGTCAGCCATAACAGAAATATGCGACAATCTGGGTGGATTTACTTGAAACCACATGATTTTTCTTTTTTTTTCATTTCCGACTAAGGGATTTGCCTCCTTCGTCCCTATATATAATACAGACAAACCTAATATACTTTGTTCTATGATGCCGAACCTTCTTTTTTGCGTTTCCGAAAACGCATCCACCCTTGCGGGCAACCTGCCTGACGCTCCTTTATATCATGCATTACCCGGTTTATAATTCATGGAACAGGCTGATCACCCGTTGAAAAGGTACTTCCGGGGAAAATTTTCCCGGAAGGACTACCTCGCTGTCATGGACCTGGTATCAGATCCTGCCCGCGAAGCTGAGCTCAGGCAACTGATGGCCACCCACTGGCCGGAAATGGGTGGGGAGGCCCTTCCCGATGCCAGCCTCGACCTTGTCCTCTCCCGGATTCAGCACAAAATCATGATCGGCGAACTACAGACCAGGAAGAAATTCAGGTTTCTTGCTACCCTTCAGCGCGTTGCCGCCATTCTATTCCTTCCCTTTCTGCTGGGCTCGCTGTCCTGGTTTTATTATTCCAGGGACCGGTCCCTGCCTTCCGCAGGTTTTGCCGAAATCGAATGCCCCGAAGGGGCGCGCACTCGCTTTACCCTTTCCGATGGCACCACCGGCCACCTCAACAGCGGGTCCTCCCTCCGGTACGGACTTGACTTTGCCAAAAACCGCACGGTCACCCTCTCAGGCGAGGCTTTCTTCCTGGTAAGAGAGGATAAAAAAAACCCTTTCATGGTAAACACGCCGCACCTCTCCATTCTGGTTACCGGCACTGCCTTTAACGTCATCTCCTATCCCGGGGAAACCTGCGAAGAGGTGATCCTTCAGTCAGGAACCCTCGAAGTCAGCAACCCTGCCGGAACCCGCATCACCTCCCTACAAGCCAACCAGAAACTTAAAATGAATCTCAACGACCGATCCTTTACCCGCAGCGAAGTCATAGCCTCCCAGTATACAGGCTGGACCGAAGGAAAACTGGTTTTCCGGAACGAGGACATGGGTCAGGTCGCCCAACGCCTCAGCCGGTGGTACAACGCCGATATCCTCATCGCCGACCGCAGGCTCCTTGACTATACCTTCTATGCCACCTTCCGGGACGAACAACTCGACGAGGTCCTAAAACTGCTGGCGATCACCACTCCCATCCTTTTTGTGGAGGAGAAACGTCTTCCTCTCAGCGATGGTACCTTCCCGAAGCGGAAAATCATCCTCCGCCTTAACCCGGCCAAAGTGAAGGCATTTAAATAAAAAAACAGGAGAGTGGTGCAACACCCTCCTGTCGAACATAAGCAGCTACTTTAACGATATTGTTTTAACTACTTAATGCTTTAAATGTATGAAAAAAAAATGGATTTGGCACACGGACCCATTTCCGTGCATTACTAAAACCTGCAGAATTATGCGCTTAAGCTTGTTCTTTCTGACACTGATGACCGTCCAGGGGTGGGCCCTAGATACCTATTCCCAGGTAACCCGCCTTTCCCTGGACGTAAAGGACACGCGTGTGATTGACGTCCTTCAGGAAATTGAACAAAAGACGGAGTTTTATTTCCTTTTCAACCAGAAACTCGTCGATGTGGAGCGCCGCATCGACATGGAAATCCAGAACAAACCCATTGAAGAAGTCCTTTCGGAACTCTTCGCAGGCACCAATGTGAATTACCTGGTCATGAACCGCCAGATCGTGCTGACCACCGCCCGTCCTGAAGCCCTCAAACCTCAACAGCAACCCGTGGTGCTCACCGGTAAGGTGAACGACACTTCCGGGAGTGCCCTTCCCGGCGTTGCTGTTACTATAAAGGGGACCACCACCGGCACCGTCACCAATGCCGAGGGGATCTTCTCCCTGGCCAATGTCTCATCAGAGGCTACCCTGGTTTTCTCCTTCGTGGGCATGAAAACCCTGGAGATTGTCGCCGGGAACCGGACCACCATCAACGTGGTTATGGAGGAGGAACTTTTCGGGGTCGATGAGGTAGTGGTGGTCGGCTATGGTATCCAGAAGAAAAAACTGGTCACCGGCGCCACCCTCCAAGTCAAGGGGGAGAGTATTGAAAAACTTAATTCTTCCAGTGTGCTGGGCGCCCTGCAAAGCCAGTCCCCGGGGGTGTACATTACCCAAAGTTCCGGTCAGGTCGGCGAAGGGTATAACATCAATATCCGCGGTTTGGGTACTACAGGCAATTCGACACCTCTATACGTCATTGACGGAGTGGCTGGAGGGTCGCTGAATTCCCTCAACCCTAGTGATATTGAGTCAATCGACATCCTCAAGGATGCAGCTTCGGCGGCTATTTACGGCGCCCGCGCCGCCAATGGGGTCGTCCTGGTCACCACCAAGCGCGGAAAGGCCGGAAAGCTGAAAGCCACCTATGACGCTTACTACGGTATCCAGAATCCCATGACCAACGGCGTTACTACACTGAATGGCAAACAGTACATGGAAATCATCAACAAGGTGCTGCTGACCCAGGATCCTTCGGGAAGCCTCCTGTATAAATGGGAGGAAGAGCTTCCCGCCGCCTTGCTTGCCTCCATCAATAACGGCACCTGGGAAGGGACAAACTGGCTCGAGGAGGGGACCAACAAAAACGCACCCATTACCAGCCATGCGGTCAACCTCACGGGCGGATCCGAACAGTCGCGATTCGCCATGGGCTTCTCTTACCTCATTCAGGAGGGAACCATCGGATATCCCGCTACACCCCATTACGACCGCTATACCGCCCGCATCAATTCCGACCACTCGCTCCTGAAAAAGAACGGCCGCGACATCATCAAATTGGGAGAAAACCTCATCTTCTCGAATTACAGCAAATCGGGGGTCAGCATCGGTGCCATGTATAGCAACAACGTCCGCAACTTGTTGAAAGCAAACCCACTGCAGCCCGTGTATAACATCGACGGCAGTTACTACCTCTACGACAATATGGTGGCCGACGGATGGAATTTCGACCACGGTTCCGTCAACCCATTGGCTCAACTCGACTTCACCCGCAAAAACCGAAACTCCATCACCAACCGCCTCCAGTCAAACGTTTTTCTGGAACTCTCCCCAGTAAAAAATCTTCTCTTCAAAAGCAGTCTGGGCTACGACTACTACCAGAACTCCTACCGTTACTATGTTCCCAAATACGTTCTTTCGGCCCGTACCTCCAACGAAACTGACGATATCACACAGGGACAGTCATGGAACGCCAACTGGACATGGGAAAACACCCTGAATTATACCAGAAAGCTGGGGCACCACACTGTAGACTTGCTCCTGGGACAGTCGGTAGAGAAATGGGGCTACGGTGAGGGGCTCTCCATCAAGAATTCCAACTCCCTCTTCCCCGGATCTTACGACCACGCTTATATTGACAACTCACAGGGCCTCGACAACACCAACACCTCCATCAATGGGGCACCTTCCGACGCCGGCCGCCTCGCCTCCTTCTTTGGAAGAATGAACTACAACTACATGGAGAAATACCTGGCATCGTTAGTGATGCGCGCCGATGGTTCTTCCAATTTCGCCCGCGGGAATCGGTGGGGTTACTTCCCCTCGGTATCAGCCGGGTGGGTCATCTCCCAGGAATCCTTTATGGAAGGAACCTCTTCCATACTCAACTTCCTGAAACTCCGCGGAAGCTGGGGTCAAAACGGAAATTGTAACATCGACAACTTCCAGTACCTGGCCACCATTGCCTTCAATACCAACGCCTATTTCTTTAGTGATAAAAACAATCCCGCCACCGGGGCTTACGCCGACATCCTTCCCAACAAGAACGTGACCTGGGAAACCTCGGAACAGCTCGACCTGGGCTTTGACGCCCGTCTCTTTGCCTCCCGCCTGGGGGTTAACTTTGACTGGTACATCAAGAAAACCATCGATTGGCTCGTGGTTGCCCCCACCCTGGCTTCTTTTGGCACCGGAGCCCCCTTCATTAACGGCGGCGACGTCGAAAACCGCGGCGCCGAACTGGCTTTCACCTGGGACGACAAAATCGGCAAGGAGTTCACCTATGGTCTTGCCCTCAATATGGCCCATAACCAAAACAAAGTGCTCACCATCGCCAATGAGGAGGGCATTATCCATGGACCCGAAGCTATCATCGCCGAGAATACCACCGAATCCTTCCGCGTCGAAGTCGGATACCCCATGGGTTACTTCTGGGGATACAAGACTCTTGGGGTTTTCCAGAACCAGGCCCAGATAGACGAATTCCTGGCCAACGGCGGCGTTACCAAACAGGGCACCCCGAAACCTGGTGACCTCATCTTTCAGAATACCGACGGCAATGAGAAAATCGACGAAAACGACAAAACCTATATCGGTAATCCCCATCCCGACTATACCGGAAGCTTCTCGTTCAACTTCGCCTGGAAAGGTCTCGACCTTTCCATCACTGCCTATGGCGCCTTCGGACAGCAGGTCATGAAGATGTACCGCTCCTATTCCGATACGCCCAACGACAACTACACCACCGAAGTCTATACCAAATACTGGACCGGCGAGGGCAGCACCAACCGTTATCCTTCCCTGGCCTATGGAAAACATCCTAACTTCGTCGATATCTCCGACATCTATGTCGAAGACGCCGATTATGTGAAACTCTCCAACGTCACCCTGGGTTACAACATTAAGAATGCCTGGAGCAAACTCCCGGTCTCTCATTTCAGGGTTTATGTCACAGCCCAGAACCTTCTGACCCTCTCGGGTTACTCCGGAATGGACCCTGAAGTGGGCTACGGTGCCGGCTACAGCTGGGCCTCGGGTATCGACAATGGATACTATCCAGGTTCCCGGACTTTCCTCATGGGTGTCAATCTTAAATTTTAACTTTTAAAGAACAGTAAGAGATGAATAGAATAATTTATATCCTTGCCGCCCTGTTTCTTTTTTCGGGATGCGAAAGCTTCCTTGATACGGAAAGCTTCACTAAAAAGAATACCTCCAACTTTCCTGCCACCCAGGACGATGCCGAGCAGATGATCACCGGCATCTATGCCTCTATGAACGATTTGATCCGCAATCCTGAGGTACACCCCTTTTTCATGAGTGAGTTGTCGGGTGATGACCGTTTAGGGGGAGGGAGTACGAGTAACCGCGGGGCCCAGTCGCTCGACAGACTCCTCAACCCGGGGGTAAGTTTCTTCGAGGACCTCTGGCAAAGGCGTTATGCGGGCATCTTCCGAGCTAACATGGCTATTGAAACCGTGGACAACGTCACCGGATGGGTCACCACGGGCAAACGGGAGCAACTGCTGGGCGAAGCCCATTTCCTCAGGGCTTACTTTTATTTCGACCTGGTACAGGCTTTCGGCCAGGTTCCCCTGGTCCTTGAACTCGACCCCCAGAATCTGCCCAAATCCCCGGCTGACGAAATCTATGCCCGGATTGCTTCAGACCTCAAAGAGGCCATTGCCCTCTTCCCCGCCACACCTTTCCCCAACTACGGCGCAGGACATGCCTCCAAATGGGCCGCCGAAGCCCTGATGGCCAGGGTTTACCTCTTTTATACCGGTTTCTATAAGAAGCCAGCCCTTCCCCTGGCAGACGGTGGATCCGTTTCCAAACAGGAGGTCGTTGCCTGGCTCGAAGACTGTATCCAAAACAGCGGCCACACGCTGGTCAGTGATCAGCGCAATATCTGGCCATATACCAACCCCTATACCGCTACCCACTACCACTATGCCAAAGATAACAACCTGGTCTGGGAAGGAGACGGCTGTAAGGAAACCATCTTCGCCCTTAAATTCTCCAACACCGGAGCCGAAGGATACTTTAACCGTATCGTCGAATTCTTCGGAATGAGGCTCTCAGGTGCCAATAACTTCCCCTGGATGCCGCAAGGCTATTCCAATGGCCCGGTCAGTACCAAACTGTGGGACGACTGGTCAGGCGATCCCGACTACGCCGGTGACTACCGCCTCCGGGGATCCATCTGCAGTGAGGCAGAGGAAATCCCCAATTACGCGGGTGACAAAACAAAAGAGGTGGAGAAAACCCGCCTGTGGGCCAAGAAATATCTCGGTGTGGGCGCCTATGAGGGAGACAACCTCATCACTTCCTTTGCCTATTTCTATGGCGGCATCAACAACCGCCAGCGGGGACTCACCTCCGACCTCATCCTGATCCGCCTGGCTGATGTCTACCTCATGCATTCGGAACTCACCGAAACCCCTACCTACTTGAACAAGGTGCGCGAAAGGGCCAAACTGCCTCCCTATGGCAGCTACTCCCTCCAGAACCTGAAAAAGGAACGCCGCTTTGAGCTTTGCTTTGAAGGCCTCCGCTGGAACGATCTCCGCCGCTGGGGTGACGTCCAACAGATCGTCGCCAACCAGGAAGGTGTCGCCGTCACCAACCGCGGCGTTAAGGGAACCTTCACCTTCGGACAATTTGACTTCATGGAACGCTATGCCCAAACCGGCGGCGGATTCTGGAAAATCCCCGATGCCCAGGTGACCCTCTCCGAAGGCGTCCTGGAACAAAATCCCGGATGGGAAACCGCTTACGACTTCATAGCACTGCCTTATTACTCCAAATAAGGACGATCTCACTTTTGTTTTGTTGATTTCGAGGCTGCCCCGACAGGAGGCAGCCTCTGCTTTTTTTTATCACGAAAATCCGTGAAATTGCGGTCCCCATCATTCAAAGTGCTTCTCCCGGGTCTTGTTGATGAAGATTTCACAAAGCGAGAATGAAATATTGTCATTATCACAGATTGTTTCCCGGAGTGTTGGCGGGAATGGATAAATGATTACATTTGAGAAATAGTAAGAATAAGACAATTGACTGACTCACTCATCAGAAGGTGCTTTTTATTGCGGGTTAACGGCCCGGGCTTGCCTTTGACCAAAAAAATACATTACTGACATAACAAAATAATTGAACACATGATGAAAGGAATATTCTCGAAAAAAACCGGCGGACTTTTGCCTCTTTGCCGGCCAGTCAAGCTGATGCTTCTGATGTTAGCTGCCACTGGGTGGCTGACCACGGGCGCCCAGCCTTCCGGAGGGCCTTACGGTCCCATCCACCAGTCGTGGCCCGTTCCCAAAACGTCAGGAAAAATCATTTACGTGTCCCCCGACGGGAACCCCGATGCTCCGGGCGACCAGTTAGAAGTGCCTACAACCATTGAAAGTGCCCTGACCCGGGTGGTAACAGACGATGTCATTCTCCTGCGCGGTGGCACCTACCGTACCGGTGACCTCGAATTCAACCAGGGAATCACCATACAGCCTTATAACGACGAACAACCGGTTTTTAAAGGCACCCTGGTGGCCGACCAGTGGCAGCGGCTCCGTGGCAACCTCTGGAAAACATCCTGGAAAACACTCTTCCGTGCCTTCCCCGACGACTGGTGGGTTCCCGACCGCCACGGTATGCGCACGCCCCTCCACACCTTCAACAACGACATGGTGTTCGTCGACGGCCGCCTCCTCCGTTCCGTGGGTTGGCCCGGCGAAATCGATGAAAACTCCTTTTACATTGATTATGAAAAGGGCTTCGTATACATCGGCACGAACCCCGAAAACCGGTTGGTAGAAATTACCGCTTTCAACAGGGCTTTCTTCAGGGTGCTAAAAGAGGTCCATGGTAAGCAGAACGACCACAAGGGGGTTATTATGCGTGGCATTACCCTCACCCAGTATGCCTATGCCGGGATGGAAATCGACGCACGCTTCCCCGAAGGCATCGCTGACCCTTCCACGTTTGGCAAGGATGTGGTAGGGTCCGTCTTCGAACATTGCACTTTCTCCTTCTGCGGAAGAGTGGGAGGCTACCTTCACGGCGACAACCTGGTGATGCGGAACTGCAAAGTCCACGATACCGTTACAGAGGGGATTTACATCCAGTCGGCCAGCGACTGTCTCCTTGAGCGGAACATCTTTATGCGCAACAACCTCGATGATATCAGCGGCTATTATCCTGCCGCCGTCAAGATCTTCAACCAGACCCACCGGGTGATTTGCCGCGATAACCTGGTCTGCGACCAGCCTCTGTCGAACGGCATCTGGTATGATGTGGGTAACGTCGACGGCCAGTTCCTCAACAACTGGGTAAAGGATGTGGGCACCAACCGGGGCGGCCCTTCCAACCCCAATGCCCACTGGGTCAATTACAACGGCTTCTTCTTTGAAATCTCAAAGGGGGTGGTGTGTGCCGGCAACCTCTTCGAAAACTGCGACCAGGGGATTCACATCCTCAACAGCTCCAATGCTGTGATCACCCAGAACACCTTTGTCAACAGTCCGATCGTCATCAGTCGGGATCTCCGCAGCGCTCAAGGCGACCATTTCGGATGGCATCCCTCTACCGGCCCCGGTGTTGACCAGCGGGAAGGTCACCAGGTCTTCAACAACCTTATGGTGGGTACCGACCAGTGCCGCGTTCCCCTTATGAAGGTCATGCAGCACACCGCCCTCTGCGGAAAACTCACCCGCTCCCCCCTGAGCCTTTTCGACCACAACACCTTCGTGAAGGATCCCGACGGCGGGGATTACCCCCTACTGGAATGGGCGCCGGTTCCCGTCGAAAATTGCCAGATGACCGCCTCCACTCCCGAGGAGATGCAGAAGGTATTCACAGGCGCCGCCGCCCATAACCTCGTCTATGAAACCAAAAACCTGCCGCTCTTCAAAGGAATCCAAACGGGCAACTATGGGCTGAATCCCGCCTTCCCGGGTGCCGGAAATGCCATGACCCTCCCGGCCTACATCCGCGAAATGCTTGCCCTGCCCGTTAAATACAAACCATATACGGGATCTTTTCCGGTGAAATAATCCTTTTGTTGGTCAGGGCCAGGTACTTCCCGGTTCCCGCTCCGGTGATCCCATAGTGGGTTCAGTGTTACGGGAATCATCTGTTTAATTCTTTTGGGCCGGTGGGTGTAACGTTTTCTGTATTTCAGAGTCTGATAAGGAAAAACCAAGCATTATGATCTCTTCTATTGTCGGGTTAAAAAGGGTTTTCCCTCTCCTGATCGCGGGATTGCTCTTTTTTCAGGGAATTCCTCTTTCAGCGCAGAAATCCGACAGAGGACTCCGGCGGATCACACCCGAACTGATGGAAAGACACATCGGCTTCCTCGCTTCCGACGAAATGAAGGGGCGCAAAACCCCTAGTCCGGAACTCGACCGGGCCGCCCAATACCTCGCTGACGAAATGGCATCACTGGGGATCGCCCCGGTCGGGGGCATCCGTTTCCAGGAAGTTCCCCTCCATACAAAAAACCTGGACCAGGAGGGGTGTCTCTTTTCCATCACCCGGGAGGGGAAAACAAACAGTTTCAGGCTGAAGACCGACTATACCCCTTTTGATCTGACTGCCGACACCCTGGTACAGGGCTCCCTGGTGTTTGCAGGATATGGAATCACTGCTCCGGAATATGGCTATGATGACTACCGCGATATCGATGTCAGGGGCAAAATTGTCCTGGTCATGAAACATGAACCGGGGGAGAAGGACGCCCTGTCGCGCTTTGACGGATTGAAGGAGACCCGCTACTCCCTGGCAGCCACAAAAATGGAAAATGCCCGCAACCACGGGGCTGCCGGAATTCTCCTGGTCACCGACCCCCTCAACCATATGCTTCTCACCCCGCAGGGTTACCCCTGGCCCGGACTCTCCAAATTTCTCCCTTCCGACAACTTTTCGATAGAACTCAACCAAAACCGTGACCTCATTCCTTTTGTCCAGGTGGGGGAATCGGTCCTCAAAGCTCTTTTCGGAAGCGTCGACTCCCTCCGGAATATCCAACGCAGGATCGACACTTTGCTGACTCCCCATTCCTTTGAATTCCCCGGAACGGAAATACGCCTGAGAACGGCCCTGTCGGTGAACCACTTCACGGCAAAAAACGTGGTGGGCATGATCGAAGGGCGCAAACGACGCCTGAAGGATGAAGTCGTGGTGATCGGAGCCCATTATGATCATGTCGGCAGCCTGACGCAATTTAAGGAAGGAGAGGACAACATCTTCAACGGGGCCGATGACAACGCTTCGGGAACGGCAGGGGTGCTGGCTGTGGCCGGCGCCTTGGCCACGGGAAAAAAACCGGCACGCAGCATCCTCTTCATCCTCTTTGCCGGTGAAGAACTGGGCCTCTACGGATCGCGGCATTACTGCGAAAATCCCCTTGTCCCCCTTGAGCAAAGCGTGGTCATGCTTAATATGGACATGATCAGCCGCAACGGAAACGATACGCTGCAGCTCAGCGGACTGAAATATAACCCTGACCTGGCAGCAATTCTGCTTGAAGAGGCCGAAAAAACGGAACTCCGGAATTATCCCGAAGGGGAGGACCATTTCCAGCAGAGCGACCATTTCAACTTCTTCAGGAAGGGGGTGTCGAGCATCAACATCACCACCGGCCTACACACAGACTACCACAAGGTGAGCGATGATCCGGCCTCCGTGGATCCCGCCAAGGCGGCCAAAGTGGCTGCCCTGGTCTATCGGGTGGCCCGCCGTATCGCCGGGAACGACATCCGCCTCAAAACCGTCAACCCCTGAAACAATGAAACGAGCATGTAACGGTATACACAAAAGGGCATGTTTATTGCCTCCATGCGAGTTACATGGGTATGAAGAATCCTCACATGCCTGTCTGTGTAAAATAACTGAAGAACTGGTCAATAATTAACAAATAATTAATGAAAATGCTTTTTACAAATTCTTAATATTTTAATTGACGAAAATGAAAAGATTAATGCAATTCTTTACGCTTGCTGCACTGGTTTTCATCAGCGCCGGCGTTCCCGCCCAGGAATCGGTACTGCTCAAGTACGGATTCAAGGCAGGAGCCACTTTCCAACAGGAAATGGAGATTCAGCAGAATACCGTGCAGTCTATGATGGGACAGGAGATAAAAGTAGTCGGTGAAGTCAAAGGGCTCGTGGAATACCAGGTGGAGGCAGTTTCCCCTGACGGGAACGCCACCATGCTGATGACTGTGAAGGACATCTCCGTCAGGCAATCAGCCATGGGGCGGGATACGACACTGAGCTATTCTGATATGAAGGATATCGTGCGGATTGTCTTTTCTCCGGAAGGCAAAGTCCTCTCCTCCGAACAAGTAGACTCTTCGGATGCGGCAGCTGTGATCAACCAGATTGAACCAGGCAGGTTGCTGTTTCTTCCCGGCAGAGAGGTCAAAACCGGGGAGTCCTGGGATGAGGGCTATAACGAGACTAAAAGTGCGGGGGCGGGAACTCCCTTTGCTCTTGAAATGGCCGTTGAAAACAAATACACCCTCACGGGGAAGGAGAACAGCGACGGGAAAGAACTTTACAGGATCAGCAACTCAGGTACGATTGGTATTACCGGGAAAGGATCCCAGATGGGACTGGAGATGTTCATCGAGGGGAATGCCGTCGTGAAGGGCTATTCTCTCTTCGATGCAGGCAGGAAAATGATTGTCTTTACCGAAAACGATACCGAAATGGAGTTGAATGTTGCCGTCACCGGACCACAGGAGATGACCATTCCCATGACTCAGCAAATCAAAACCATCGTAAGGGTGAAATGATCCTTACCGTTTCAGCATCATGGCTGGTAAACGGTTCAGAACGGGCAGATCCCCGCTCTGAACCGCTTTTTTTATCTTTCGGGCGAGCATCGACCGGCACACGCCCCTGGCATTGGGCGCAGGAGCAGAGTGCGTGGTGACGAGCCGGCAACCTGTTTTGAAGCGGCCTGTTGGTGAGGTGGAATAGTATAACGCAGGGAACTATTACATGACGGTCACTCTTTTAGCCGATATGCCTGACTTCACGATGTATATTCCAGGGCCGCCCAGTAGAGCGGTAGGCAAGGTCACCGTTGATTCTCTTCCGGGGTGCTGCAGGACAATAGACCCCACGGCATCGTAAATGGTGAAGCCGGGGTTATTCCCGGCGTCAGGAAATCTGATGGTCATCTGTTCCGATGCCGGGTTGGGGAAGAGTTCAAAAACGGTTTCCCTGAGGGTGGGCACCGCGGTGTTGAGGCTGACGACAAGTTCGCGGGTGATGGGTGTAGCCGCACTGAACCGGGCATTTCCGTTCTGGCGGGCGGTGATCATTGTTGTTCCGGCCCCGGTGATCCTTACCTTGCCCTCCACGATGATGGCCACAGCGGCATTTGAGCTGGTATAGGTAACGGGCAGGCCCGACGAGGCTGTGGCCTCCGGGTCAAAATCAGGAGTGCCGGTCAGCTTGGGCTCCTGTTCGGGGAAATCCACTGTCTGGGTGGCCTTGGCTACCGTAAGCCGCTGAACCACCTGTTTGGCAGGGAGATAGAGGCTGTCTCCCTCCTGGAAGGCTATGATGTCGCAGCTCCCCGCCCCCGTAAGGGTGATTTTCCCATCTGTCAGGCGGGCTACCCTGGTATCGGTGACGGCAAACTGCACGGGTAATCCTGAAGTAGCCGTGGCCGTGAGGTCGAAATCAGCATCCCCGTAAGTTTTTGCGGACAAGGCCCCGAAATGGATCTCCTGGGCCTGCCCGTCCTTACTCCCTTCGACCAGTATATAGGCTACCGAGTATTTCGGCAGGGCAAGCCGAATTCCTCCGGCTGTCTCCGTACCGTAAGGTATGAGAGTGGCGTAATCTTCGGGACCCCCACCCGCCAGGAGAGTGGTTTTCCCGTTTACAAATACCTTCCGCGAAAAGTCGCCATTGTCGGTTCCACCGGTTAGCAGATAGTAATAATACCGCTCCCCTGGCTTGAAATGGCTGAAGTTGAGCGCAACCACCCGTTCCGATGCGGCCCGGTTGACCAGGACGATGCCCTTTTCCCCGGAAGAAAAAGCGGAGGCATAACTGACCACGTCACTGCTGCCCGTCACGGCGGATGCAATCATTTTGTCGCCGAAGAATTTCTGGAAGTAATACATATAATGAAAGGGTGCCCGGGGTGTGTAGCGGGCGATGCCAGTTTCCCCGTCGGCAAACAGACCGTGGTTATTCCCGTTGTCCCAGCCGTTGACAAAATCCCAGCGGTTCCCCTGTCCATATTTATTTTTGATCAGCTCGCCCAGGACCAGCGCCGCATGCATTCCGTTAATATAAGAGACCCCCTGCCCGCTACCTGTGGCGAAAATGTTCCATTCGGTCATGGCCAGTGGCCTGGGATTCAATCCGGCATGGCTCTTCAGTCCGGTAGTGACATACTGCGCAATATCCTTTGCCTTCCCTCCGGAATTGAGTATGGTGGACACGGAGGAATTCTCATTGTAAGGGGTATAATAACTATGGACGATGAAAAAGTCGGCCAGACTGCCCACCTGCTTCATCATCTGGCTGTTCCAGTTCTGTTGGACCGTATTCCAGGTGACATGGCTGTCCATGGCCACCACCCCTATTTTAATATCGACGCCCACCTCGTTAGCGGCTTTGCGCATCTCCTCGATAAACACCTTGCAGTGGCGCCCGTACAGGTCCCCGTTGATGGTTTTGGGCTGCCCGTCCTTGTTCAGGTTGGTGTCGATCTGGTAACCCACCTCCCAGCTACCGAAATTCTCGTTGCCGATTTCCCATACCAGCGTGCGCCCCTTGTCGTAGCGGACCCAGTCGGCGGCATAGCGGGCGGCTGCCCGCACGGGATCCTCACTGGTCCCGATCCGCGCATAGGAATAGTTGACAGATATGTTTCCCGAAGCACCCGTTTTGGACAGCAGGGAATAGTAATTGTCGACCGACATGGTCCAACTGCTGTTGTTCCTGCCGTACTGGAGATCCTTAAATTCGTAAGTGGCGGGTAAATCCTTGGGGCGCGTCTCCTTGCTTGTCGCCCCCCAGAAGTAGTCGTTCGACATGCTCCCCCCGGGCCAGCGGATCACATGGGGATTCAATTGGGTGATATGTTTCACCGCAGTGGTGTTGAGGTCCAGTTTGCCGCCCCAGGCCGCCGCATTATGCCCATAAACGTTAGGAACTACCCGTGTCACCACCTGGCCGGCATCAACGGTGACCGTCACCGTGGGAGTCAGCGTAGTGGAAGCTACCGTGTCAAATGCCGTCATCTCAATGGTTTTGGGCTGCCATCCCTCCAGGAAAAATCCTGGCATGCCGGCACTCTGTCCTGTCGCATCCAGGGCCGCCAACTCCATGATGGACAGGACCATGATGGCGGCTGCATACCGTCTGAATTCCGGCAAGCACATTCCCCGTCCACTCTGTGGCGGGGTAAGCGAGCAAAAAACCGAAAAAAGTCCTTGACGGAATCGGATGCCCCGCAGAAAGGCTGTGGGGAGTTTCAATAGCCCCGGGAGTACCGCTGCCTCCTGCCCTCTGCCTGGCTGTGTCAGCACTGATGCCTCATCCCGGCAGTATTGTTCTCTTAGTACCATGAATCATCTTATTAGTTCTGTCAAAATTAACAATTCCCCGGCATTTAAGGTGCTCTCTCATTATAAATGCCGGGTTGCCCGGGTCAAGGATGGTTTAAGGGAGGACCAGTAGGTCGCCAAGATTGAATTCCGTGAAGTCATCACCCCACTCTTCCCTGAGAAGTGCGATGGCGTCTTCCCCGGTACAATGGGAAGGGGCGATTTTTTCCACTTCCAGTCGGCGGAGGGTTTCAGAGATATCCCTGACTTCCCCTTCAGTCTGGCTTCCCAGGTGGAATCCCCCAGTTACCAGGGCTATTCCTTTTCCGGGGAAGATTTCGGTCACCTTAGTGACGATGAGGCTGATTCCCGGGTGGGAGCAACCGGTCAGCAGCCATACCTTCTCCCCCCTGACGATCACCAGCGCCTGTTCATATAAGGGGGTCCCTTTGTAGGTGGTAGCAATACTGCCGGTAGTCCATATCCCGGGAAGGATCTCTTCCGGACTTTTGATTCCCCTGACTGCGGCGGAGGGATATTCCCGGGCATATTCCTCCTGTACTTCCAGGGGGACTGACACTTCTGGAATGAAGGAAGTGTTTTCCAATACCCAACGGAGGCCATTTTTATGGTCCCAGTGGTTGTGGGAAATCACCACGCTGTCGAGGAGGGCGGGATCGAGCCCGGCATTTAGCATGTTGCCCTGCAGGATGGCGGCGTCACCCCCCGTGTCAAAAAGGAGGTGGTGTCCCTCCACTTCCAGCCATACCGACAATCCCCAAGCTTCTTTCAGTCCGGGTGAGGCACCCGTATTATTGTATATCATTTTCAGCCTTACGGCTCCCCGATTGGGGTTATTGATTTTCTCTTCCATGGGAGGGGTGGTTCCGGCAAAGGGGGTGATGGTTTACTTTGTCAGCTTGTAAACTTCACTACCTGCCAGGAGGAAAGCTCCGAGGCCATAATCTTCGAAGTTGGGTATGGTGTCGTAGTTCACAGGCTGGCTTGAGGCGGGTTCCTTTCCCGTTCCCTGCATATACCCGATGAATCCGTTTTCGTGAAGCGCCTCTTTGCAAAGGCCATTCCAGGCTTTCACCACAGCAGGAAGATATTTTGTTTTACTCAGGTAGCCGTGGTTAATGCCCCAGGCCATGCCATACACGAAAAAGGCGGTTCCGGAACTCTCGGGTCCTCCGTAATTTCCCGGATCATGAAGGCTTACATTCCAGAATCCGTCTTCCCGTTGGACTTTGAGCAATGCCGCTGACATTTTTTTCAGCATTCGGGCATATTCTTTCCGGTGTTTTACGGATGGCGGGTTCTCTTCCAGGACCCGTGCCATGGCGGCAATCACCCATCCGTTTCCCCGTGACCAGTAGCAATCCTCTCCGTTGGGTTCCTTGTAAGGCGGATCGAAGTCCTTATCCCTCCACCACAGCCGGTCTTTGGGATTGTACAATCCTTTGCCGCCTTCCGCATTGCGGGTATGCAGATACATCTCAAAGAGCCGGTCCCAGTATTTTGTGTCGTTTTCGAGGGTTCCCAGACGTGCGAAGAGGGGCATGGCCATATGCAAGGCATCGATCCACCACCAGTCATCAATCTTATCGGAAGCTACCATTTTATCAATGGCCTCTTTGAGGATTTTTATCTTTTCCGGTTTGGGATCCATCCTGTAAAGATCGATATATGTTTGTCCGCAGCACATGTCATCGGCATTGCGGTTGTCGTTTTTCCAGGCCAGTCCCCACCCGTGGGCTTCCCCCCAGGCAAGGGCATAGTCGACATATCTCTTCTCCGGCTGAATGGCGTTGAGTGCCATCAACCCTTCGTAGTAAGTGGCCCGGGTCCAGATGTTACTGGGTCTGACGCGGTCCCCCACGATGGGAACCCCCGGGTCGGGCCATTTTGCCATGAAATAGTCATTGGCACGCTTCATGTGGCTGAGCACATGCTCTTTGGAGGGAAGGGTTTGCGCTTCGATGAGGGTGGCCGCGAAAATCAACAGGGTCAGAAAGGTGAGTTTTTTCTTCATGTGACGGAATTTTTATGCATGTGATAAATATACAAAAAAAGAAATTCCTTCATCGGCAGGCAGGAAAGCAGCCTTCACGGCTGTCACCCTTTACCGGTGACCAGATGGTCAAGGTATCGTCCTTCACGGTTGACCGCCTTTCCAATGCCGGCCGTTCCGGCACTTACGAGAAGGTTATTTCCAGGCGGTCTCCTTTTTGCAGGGTGACGGTCAGAAAATTCCCTTCGGGGGTCAGACGGGTTGGTTTTCCGTTCAGTGAAGATTTCGGGGTTCCTGTGCTGTCAGGAATTCTGATACGGATCTCCCCGGTGCTTCCTGCGAGGAAGGATGCCATGGTCAGTTTGTGATCCTTCCACCTGGCCGAAACGGTGATATTTCCCCTGGCCCTGAGCCCTTTGAAGGATCCTTCGCTGAAGTGACCGGGGAGGGCGGGTATCAGGTGGATAAATCCGGCATGGCTCTGGAGAAACATTTCTGCGATTCCGGCGCACCCGCCCCAGTTGCCGTCCATCTGGAATGGGGGATGGGCGCAGAAGAGGTTGGGATAGGTGCCCCCTTTGCCGGCATAGTTGAAATTAGTGTCGAAAGCGGGTTCGAGCAGGTTTTTGAGGAGCGTATAGGCATGGTCCCCGTCATGAAGGCGGGCCCAGAAGTTGACTTTCCAGGCGCGCGACCATCCTGTGCCGCCATCGCCGCGTCGTTCTAGTGATTTTCTGGCTGCCTCCGCCAGGTCGGGGGTTTGGTCAGGAGTGATCTGGTTCCCCGGATGGAGTCCGTACAGGTGGGAGGAATGACGGTGGTGGGGGTCTTCCTCTTCATATTCTTCGAGCCATTCCATCAGGCGGCCGTCACTGCCGATGCGGTTGGGAGGCAGCTGGGCAGCGGCAGCAGCCAGGCGGTGTACCAGGGAATCATCGGCGTTCAGGATTTTTGCGGCTGAAAGGGTATTCCCGAACAACTCCCTGATGAGCTGGTTGTCCATGGTGGAGCCCATACAGATGTTGACGGGTTTCCGGCTGCCCGGCATCAGAAATGCATTTTCGGGGGAGGTGGTAGGAGCTGTCACTAGCCAACCGTGATGCGGTTCCTCCACCAGCATGTCAAGGAAAAACTGCGACGCTCCCCTTAATACCGGGTAGATCTCCCGCAGGTAAACGGTATCGCGGTTGTAATCGTAATGTTCCCACAGGTGGGCACAGAGCCAGGCGCCTCCGGTATTGGTGGCCCCCCACGAAGGATGTTCCCCGGGAGCCGTAAAACCCCAAACATTGGTCATCATGTGGGCTACCCACCCGTCGGCATTGTAAAAGACCTTTGCTGTTTTGCTACCCGGTTCCGTAAGCCCTTTGGTCATCTCAATGAGGGGCCGGTGCAATTCCGCCAGATTGGTGATTTCAGCAGGCCAGTGATTCATCTGAACGTTGATGTTGAGGTGATAATCGCCGTTCCAGGGTGTCTGGATAGTCTTTGCCCATAACCCCTGCAGGTTGGGAGGCAGCAATCCCGCATGGGTGCTGCTGGTCAGCAAATAACGGCCGTACTGGAAATAGAGGTTCACAAGGCCGTTGTCATCGGGATTTTCCGCAAATGCCTCCAACCGTTCGGGAGTGACAAGAAGTTCCCGCTCCGGATTTACGGGAAGATCCAGTTCAACACGGTCAAAGAGTTCTTTATAGACAAGCTGATGGGACTTTTTTAAACTGCCGTACCGGGAAGCTGTCGCCCGGTCGAGTTTTTCTCTGACCTGGCTCCTGAAACCAGGATTTTTGTAATTTGTTCCTGCCGAAAGATACATTTCGGCGGTGGTGGCACCTGCGACCACCAGCGTATTATTTTTCGCAGTGACAGTGCCTCCCCTGGTTTTTACTCCCACAAAAGCCTGGTACTCCATCCCCTTCCCGTCGGTTCCGTTTTCCAACTGCCCCTCCATTGTCAGCAGGTTTCCTTCGGCTGTCGTTTCAAATTTTTCAGGCCGGTCAAGACGGATTTTGAAGCTGAGCTTTCCTTTTTTATCGGCCGACAACCTGATTACCCCGACATCTCCGGAGAAACTGGTGAAATATTCACGGGTATGTTTGACGCCGTTGAGGGTGAAAGTGGTATAAGCCGTCGCATCGTCAAGGCTGAGCCAGCGGTTGTAATTTTCCGGTACCGCTGATGTGTCGGCATCAAAATCGAGGTGAAGGTTCCCCAGGATTTCAAAGCTGCCGTAAGGGACCTTGGTGCCGCGGCCGTATCCCGAGCCGGCTCCTTTACAAACAAAGGTCTTGTAAACGAGTTCCTGGGCCAGGTCATTTTTCCCTTCAAAGAGGAGTTTCCTGATTTCGGGAAGGTGTTGTCCGGCATCGGGGTTGTCGGCGTCCTGTTCTCCGCCCGACCAGAGGGTGATATCGTTCAACACGATTTTTTCCTGGTGAATGCCCCCGTCGGGCATCATCCCCAGGTGACCGTTGCCCAGGGGCAGGGCGGCCTCCCAAATAGATGCCGGTTCTCTAAACCAGAGACGCAGTTTTGAGGATTCTGGTTCAGGAGCAGACTGACAGCCCCACAGTAAAAGTACCGTGAAAAGGAGGTTCGGGATTCTCATAATTGCGGATTTTTTGAGTTGTTATGATGTTCTTCGTATTGTGAATAATTTGATTGCTGATTTCAGCCACTAACCTTAACCTCAGCCTTAACCTCAATCTCAATCTCAGCCTGCCCGGCCAAAGGGAGAGCTTTAGGGCGTCATGCCGATGGCCCGGATATATCCCTCGTTTTTGGTGCAGTTTTGAAACTTGCAGTTTTCGATTAGGTCGAGCATGGCTTTCCGGACCAAAGCCTGGTCGGGCCTGACGTTGCGGATTTCTCCGAAGGAGAGGCGGGGATGCCGGGTATAGGCTACGATGGAATCCCAGTTTTCGGGGTCGGCGATGTTTAGCACGGAACTGGGACTTCCCATCCGTTTATAGGGCCAGTAATGGTAACCGATGTTATTCTTCACCATCAGGCGGGTCCAGGCGGCGATCCACTCATCGTTGTTCTCGCCGGTTTCCCCCATGTACATGGGCAGGTTGACGCTGTCGCGGAAATCAACAAAATCCTGGATGTTGGACTGGAGGGTGTCCGTCCAGTATCGGTGACAGGTATACATGATCTTGTCGTCGAATTTCGAATCGGAGAACACCTTGAAATTGCTGTTCCACTGGGCGCCTGCCAGGAGGATGATGTGGTTGGGATCCACTTCGCGGATAGCGGCCACTGCCTTTTTGTAGAGGGGTTCCAGTTGCGGGTTAAGCAGGTCATAGTCCTCCCTGAAATGCGTGGCGATGGGCTCGTTGAGCAGGTCATACCCCAGGATCACCGGTTCGTTGGCGTAGTGTGCGGCGATCTTCTTCCATATGGAGATGAATTGCTCCTGGCTTTTTTCGCTCACGAACAGCCAGGGGTAGCCATAGCTGTCGTCAATGTTGTCGCCCGTCTGCCCTCCGGGAGCATCGTGCATGTCGAGGATCACGTAAAGTCCCGACTCGCGGCACCATTCCACGACGCTGTCGAGGCGCTGGAAGCCGTCCTGGTTGACGGTAAGCCCCAGATAGTCCTCATCGGTGAAGAGCTTGTAGTGGAAGGGCACCCTGATGGAGTTCATGCCGGTGCTTTTAATGTAGCGGATATCCTCCCGGGTGACGTAGTTGTCCTTGAAGAGTTTCCAGAATTCATCGGTGAAATCGGGCCCCACCATTTCGCGGAAGGCTTGGTCGATGAGGCGGGCGCTGCTGGTGCGGCCGAAACGGAACATATACCCTTCGGGGTTGAGCCAGTTGCCCAGGTTGGTGCCACGGATAAAGAATTTTTCCCCGTCGGGGGTGGTGAGGTCATGACCGCTGATGGTGATGAATCCCGGTTTTCCAACCGGGGAACCGGGGGTGTTGCATTTCGTGAAAGCCCAGATCATCAGCACTGCGGAAAGCGCCGGGAGCAGATATTTTCTCATTGCACATCAGAATTTAACAGGTTTCAGTGTGCAAGGTAATGAAAAAACGATAAGATCAGGTTCCGGGCACCAGGTCCATGATTTTTCCCGAAATTTGAAGGAGGGAGATCTCGGCTATTTTGGCCTGGTATTTCACGGAGATAAGCCGTTCTTCAGCATCGAGGAGGCTCTTCTGCACTTCGCGGAGTTCCAGTCCGGTAAGGCTTCCCAGCTTATATCTTTCCAGGGCAATTTCCAGGTTTTCGCGGGCCACCTCCAGGTTCTGCTCCTCGAGGCGCAGGAGCCTGAGGTTGTTTTCATAACCGTAAAAGATCGTCAGCAGGTCGGCTTTCACCTCCTGTTCGATTTCGCGGTACTGGTACTGGCGGTTCTCCATTTCAATGCGGGCGTTGGCCTTTTCCCTTTTCCGGTTAAAACCGTCGAAGAGGTCGATGCCCAGGGTGACGCCATAGTTCATGCCCTGCACCTGCTGGTTCCGGAGGGTAGAGGACTCATAGCCGTTGTAGTTGTAGTTATAACCGGTGGAAGCCGTCAGGTAGGGGTATTCGCGGGAAGCGATAATTTTGTAGTCGAGGCCCGAGATGACCTGCTGCCGGGTGGCGATGAGCAGGCTGGTGTTGTTTTGAAGGGTGGAGCCCAGCAGGTCGGAATAATTCAGGTTTTCGTTGATGGAGATGGCCGTGTCGCGGGGAAGGATTGTCTGCCCGACATCTTCGGCAGCCATCAGTGCGTTGAGGCGGATCTGTGCAGCTCTGAGCACTTCATTCTGGCGGTCGAGACGGCTGCTGTCGGCGTTGAAGTAAACCTTTGACTGGAGCAGATCCAGTTTGGAAGAGGCTCCCAGAAGGTAGCGCTGCTCGTCGATACGGACCCGTTCACGAGAAAGGGTAACCGCATAGGCCAGGTTGTGGTACATGCTCACCTGCTCCACATAATGATAATACTCGGAAGCGATCCTGGCCACCAGGTTCTCCATGGCCATCTGGGAGTTAAGTGCCCCCACCTTGCTCAGCTCTTCCAGTTTCTTCATGGTGGTCTGCACCTGGAATCCCCGGAAAAGGGTCATCCCCACTGTCACTCCCGCGGCATTGGAGGTGTTATGGATCCCTTTGGCGGAGGTTTCCCCACCATCGGCCAGCGACTGGTGGGTAGTATTAAGGGTTCCCCCGAACCGGTTGGTGAAAGCAATCTCCGGAAGGTAGCCGGCATTTCCGGGGGTGAGATTGTTTTCAGAGACGGCCTGGTTGTTGCGCGAAACCAGCACATTGAAGTTATTTTCTAATCCGCGGACGATACACCCGGCCAGGTCGACCACCTGCCCCTCTGGGATGGTGGCGGCACGCATGGTTCTTCCGGCGCCGGCGGAATTTCCTGACTGCCCCGGGAGAAGCCCCGGTAACAACAAGGCTGTAACGAGGAGGGTGAGAAACATAATGACGGGCGTTGGTTTGCCTGCACCATTTGTATTCCCGCAGCGATGGGTGATCCCTGCAGGACTTTTTTTCCCGGAAGGATCCTTACATCCGGCAGGACCGGTAAATCCTTCAGGCCTGCACTGTTCCGGTGTGCAGGAGGTCTCTGCCAGAGGACTATTTTTTTTTCGTGTTTTGTTCATTTTCATTCGATCGTAACCAGGGGCATTACAGGTCTGTTTCCGCCTGGGAGGTGGTAGCCAGTGTGGAATCGTCAGGCATTTTTTCCCGGTTAAGGTGTTTGGATTCACTGGAGATGTAAAGGTATATAGCGGGCACCACGTAAAGGGTGAGGAAGGTTGCCAGGGTGAGGCCTCCGACCACGGCGATACCCATGGCGACGCGGCTCTGGGCGCCTTCGCCCCAGCCCATGGCCAGGGGGAGGATTCCCAGGACGGTGGAGAGGCTGGTCATCAGGATAGGCCGGAAGCGGGCTGCCGAGGCAAAACGGATGGCCTCCTCCTTATTCATGCCGGCCTCCTTGCGCTGGTTGGCAAACTCCACGATGAGAATCCCGTTTTTGGAGACCAGTCCAATCAGCATGATAAGTCCGATCTGGCTGAAGATGTTCATGGTGATCCCGAAATACCACATAAAAATCAGGGCTCCCGTAAGGGCCAGGGGCACCGTCATCATCACGATCACCGGGTCCTTGAAGCTTTCGAACTGGGCCGACAGTACCAGGAAGATGAGAACGATGGCCAGGATAAAGGCGAACATCAGGCTGGAGGAGCTCTCCATAAAGTCCTTGGAGTCGCCTGCCAGGGCTGTCCGGAAGGTGTCGTCGAGCACTTCGGCGGCTATCTTGTCCATTTCTTCGAGGCCCTGGCTGATGGTTTTGCCTTCGGCGAGGCCTGCAGAGATGGTGGCTGCCACAAAACGGTTGTAACGGAACAGTTGCGGCGGGGCTGTGGTTTCCTTCAGGTTGACAAAGTTGTCGAGTTGGATCATCTGGCCTGTATTGTTGCGCACGTAGAGCGATTTCAGGTCAAGGGGTTTGTTACGATCCTGACGGGCCAGCTCCCCGAAGATCTGGTACTGTTTGCCGTTCATGATGAAATAGCCGAAGCGTTGTCCGCTGAGCGCCAACTGAAGGGTCTGCCCGATGTTCTGGGTGGAAACGCCCAGCAGGTTGGCTTTATCGCGGTTAATCTCAATCTGGATCTCCGGTTTGGTAAACTTCAGGTTGACATCAGCCATCACGAAGGTGGGATTGTCCTGTACTTTGGCCATAAAAGCCGGTAGAATCTCCCGCAGTTTCTCAATGTTGGGGGCCTGGAGGACATACTGGATGGGCATTCCTGCACGGCGGCCCCCGAAGGTGGACTGCTGCATGACATTGGCGCGGGCCTTTGTTTTCTTGCGCAGTTCACGGGTAAGCTGGTTGGCGATCTCCTGCTGAGTGCGGTCGCGCATGTCGGGAGACACCAGCACGATACGCACAAATCCCCCACCGCCGCGGATCATCGTAGTGGTCTTGTCGGCTTCAGGGATGGTCCTTTCCACTACCGATGCCAGGTCTTCCACATAGGCAAGGTTATACTCATAGGTAGACCCTTCAGGCGAGGTGATGTTGATGTTCATTTGGGAGCGGTCCTCAAGGGGAGCCATTTCCGCCGGGATGGAGTTCCATAGCCAGAGAATCAGCCCGAAGGCAGATAACAGGATAACAATAGCGATGTATTTTTTCTTCAGGAAAGAATCGAGAGAATTCCGGTAGATGGTGTTGAGTTTCACAAAGAACTTCTCGGTGAAATTATAGATTTTGCTACGGGTTTTCCTGATTTTGAGCAGCTTGGTCGACAGCATAGGGGTCAGGGTGAGGGCGACGAATGCCGAGATGGTCACGGACCCTGCAATGACGATGCTGAACTCCCGGAAGAGCCGACCGGTCATCCCCTCCAGAAAGACGATCGGGATAAAGACCGCCACCAGGGTGATGGTGGTGGCAATGATGGCAAAATAGATCTCGTTAGATCCTTTGAGGCCGGCTTCCATGGGGGTCATTCCCTTTTCAATTTTCACATAGATGTTCTCCATCATGATGATGGCATCGTCCACCACCAGACCGATAGAGAGCACGATAGCCAGCAGGGTAAGCACGTTGATGGTGAATTCGGCGAGATACATGACAAAGAAGGCTCCCACAAGGGAGACGGGGATCACGAGAATGGGGATCATGGTGGTCCGCCAGTCGCGCAGGAAGAGGAAGATGATAAACACCACCAGTGCAAAGGCTATATAGATGGTCTCCATCACTTCCCTGATGGAGGAGCGAATGTACTGGGTATTGTCGAAGCCGATGTCGATGACCACATCATTGGGGAGGTCTTTTTTGATGTATTCAAGGCGTTTGTAGACTTCGTCGACGATATCGATGTGGTTGGCTCCAGGCTGGGGGATGATTACGGTAGATACCATGGGGACGCCGTTCATTTTCATGATGCCGCGGAGATCTTCGGGTCCTAATTCGGCGCGGCCTACATCGCGGACCCTGACGAGCTGGTCGCCCACCTGGCGGATGATGAGGTTATTGAATTCCGCGGGTGTGGTCATCAGTCCCAGGGTGCGGATAGTGAGTTCGGTGGTGTTGCCTTCGACGCTTCCTGCCGGAAGTTCCACATTTTCGCGGAGGATGGCGTTGCGCACATCGAGGGGGGTCATCTGGTAGCCCGCAAGCTTGGCCGGGTCGAGCCACAGCCGCATGGCATACCGTTTCTCTCCCCAGATCTGCACGGCGCTCACACCGGAAATGGTCTGCAGTTGCTCCTTAAAGGTAAGGTCTGCAATTTCCGACAGTTCCAGCAGGGATCGTTTGGGACTCTGGACGGCGATCATCATGATGGGGCTGGCATCGGCATCGGCTTTTGATACGGTGGGCGGGTCACAGTCGCGCGGCAGAAACCGTTGCGCCTGGGAAACCTTGTCGCGTACATCGTTGGCGGCGGTCTCCATGTCAACACTCAATTCAAATTCCACACTGATGCTGCTGCGACCCTGGCTGCTCCGGCTGGTCAGTGTCCTGATTCCCGGGATCCCGTTGATCGACTGTTCCAGAGGCTCGGTGATCTGGGTTTCAATTACGTCGGAATTAGCCCCCGGATAGGAAGTGTTGACAGAGATCAGCGGTGGGTCGACGCTGGGAAACTCCCTGACTCCCAGGTAGGTGATGCCGATTCCCCCGAAAAGGAGGATGACCAGGGAGAATACCGTGGCCAGTACCGGTCGCTGAATGCTGGTGGATGCAAGACTCATGGAGCAGGAATTTCAGGGTTGGTAACCATCTCCGGGGCAGTGACGGTCTGGTTGGTAACCAGCGTGTCAAACTGTACCGGCAAGCCCTGGCGGAGCTGCAGGATGGCAGTGGTAAGCAGGGTATCCCCGAAGGATAGTCCTGAATGCACCTGCACATGTGACTCGGTGCGGAGACCTATATCGATCATGCGCAACTCGGCTTTTCCCCCCTTGTAAACAAAAACCCTTTCTCCTTCCATCTCAGCGATCACCGCCTCGGTGGGGATGGAAATGGCATCGTTGATTTCCGAGAGCTGGGCCTTCACACTTACGAAACGACCCGGTTTCAGCTCATTGTTACGGTTGGGGTAGAGCGCCCTGACCGCAATCATGCGGGTGTCGGTATTCACTTTGGGATCGATGGCATACACGTTTGCAGAGAAGACCCGGTTGATTCCGTCGACAGTGAAGGTGATGGGGAAACCGGGGGTGATTTCCCCGGCATACCGCTCCGAAATCGAAAATTCGATTTTCAGGGGGCTGGTTTTTACCAGGCGCACGATCTTGGTCTGGGTGGTGGCAAAAGCTCCCTCACTCACCATGCGGAGGCCGACGATGCCATCAAAGGGGGCACGCAATTCGGTTTCGGCGATCCGGGCTTCCACGAGCAGGATGTCGGCCTCCAGGGCCTGCAGTTCGGTGGCTACCTGGTCGTAGCTTTCCCGGCTCACGGCATCGCGGTCAAGGAGTTGCCTCGCCCGGAACTCCTTCTCTTCGGTCAGTTTCTTCTGGGCCTGCAGCTTTAGCAACTGGGCCTGCAACGGTCGGTCGTTGATCTTGGCCAGGAGCTGCCCCTTCTTAACATTGGTGCCCTCAGAAAAATGGATGGCAACGATCTTCCCGGAGGTCTCAAACGACAACTCCACCTCTTCATCGGGCAGCAGGGAGCCGGTACTGTACATGAGGTCGAACATCCGGGTGGGGACGAGCACATAGCCGCTGGCCATGGTAGGCTGCTGGCCCATGCCGCCCCGCATCCCGGGACCACCCGGCATGCCCAAACCGGCACCTCCGGGAGCCGCCTGACCCATTGCCGGGCCCCCATCACCTTTGCCCCCTCTAAAAAGGGGCCTGATCTTCGGGTAAAAAATTATGCCAGCAATCACCAGCAGCACCAGCGTCCAGGTGATTATCCTTGTCATCTTTTTTTTGTGGACAGCCATGGAAATTTATTATTAATAACTTTTCGGCAATAAAAATGTTCAATCAAAAAAATTGGACTGTTTTGAAGTGCAAAACTAAAAAAAGGAATCCCTGATTTTTCATAACGGAATGTTAATGAAACCGTTTCCACGAGCAGGACACCTCCGGGGTGTTACTTTCGGGTCAGTCGGTTGAATGGAGCCTGGGGTGCCACGGCTTTGGTGACTGCACCGCCGTCAATCTCCCCGGCGATGGTGAAAGTGGCGGAGAGTGGCAGGTTACGGGAGGAATTGCCAGCCCGGAGGGTGTACTCCCCGGCTTCGGCGATCCACCGGGAGGCGGCTTCATCGAAGGAGGCAATGTCGCGGGTGGTAAGGGTGAAAGTAATCGTTTCACGCTCTCCGGGCTGCAGAACCTTCGTTTTGGCGAAAGCCACCAGCACCGTTTCCGGCTTCTCCAGTTTGACGGCTGGGGCTGTCAGGTAAAGCTGCACTACCTCACGGCCGGCTACGCTTCCGATGTTTTTCACCTCGGTAGTAACCTTTAGTTTACCAGTGAATGCGGAGCTTTCAGGTTTCAGTTCGGAAATCTCAAAGGTGGTGTAGGAAAGGCCGTATCCGAATTCATAGGCAACAGGGGTACCGAAGGTGTTGAAATAGCGGTATCCCACGTAGATATCCTCTTCATAGGTAATCTGCCAGGGAGCGCGCTTCATCATGGAGAATCCCGAGAGGTCAGCGGAATGATCCTCTTTTTCCACGCCGGGTTCGGGAATTCCGGGGAAATTAATGGCGGAGGGACAGTCGCTGTAGTTTACAGGGAAGGTAGCTGCCAGTTTCCCAGAGGGGTTGACTTTTCCAGAGAGGATGTCGACCACCGAGTTGCCCCCTTCCTGGCCGGGTTGCCATGCCAGCAGGATGGCGTCGGGGAGGTCGCGCCAGGAGGCGGTTTCGATAACCCCGGCGATGTTGAGGATGACGATGGTTTTCTTGCTTTTGGTACGGAAAGCTTCGGAAACATTTCTGATGAGGTCTTTTTCGGTGGGGGTGAGCAGGAAGTCGCCCTCCGTGGCGGTGCGGTCCTGCCCTTCGCCGGCGTTGCGGCCGATGGTCACCAGGGCGATGTCGGCCTTGTCAGCCATTCTGACGGCCAGGGCGGCGTCGAGGGGCATCTCCGCCAAAGGTTGTTTGCCACCCATGAGGGCTGTCAGCCAGTTCGTCGGGGGGGCCATCTTTTCACGGGCGGCCTCCATGTAGCCGGTATAGATTTCCATCAGCTCCTCGTCAGGGGTGTATCCGCCATTGCGGAGGCCGTCGGTGAGAGCAACGGTATAGGCTTCGTTGACATCGCCGCTGCCGGTTCCTCCGGAAATAAAATCGTAGGAGGTATTTCCGAAAGCGGCCACCGTTTTAACTTCCGTGTCCAGAGGCAGGGCGCCGGCTTCGTTTTTCAGGAGGACCATCCCGTCGGCAGCGGCCTGACGGGTGACCTTGGCATGGGCGCCCAGGTTAGGTTTGTTGCTGAAAGGGTACTGGTTATAGCGCGGCGTTTTGAACATGATCTTCAGCATGCGGGTGATGTTCCGGTCGAGGATGACCTCATCGAGTTGCCCTGCTTCCACAGCAGCTACGATGGCGTTGACCTGCATGGGAGTGCCCGGCATCAGCACATCGTTGCCAGCTTTCATCATGGCCACGGCATCGTTGCCGCCGCCCCAATCACTCATCACATACCCCTCAAAACCCCAGTCCCCGCGGAGAACCGTGGTGAGCAACCCTTCGCTCTCGGGAGCATAAACCCCGTTGATTTTGTTGTAAGATGACATGATCGTCCAGGGCTGTGCCTCCCTGACCATCATCTCAAAGCCACGGAGGTAGATTTCGCGCAGCGCTCTTTCGCTGACGATGGTATTCACCGACATGCGGAAGGTCTCCGAGTTGTTGGCGGCGAAATGTTTGGGTGAAGTACCCACGCCGTTGGACTGGATGCCTTTGACCATGGCCGAGGCCATGCGGCCGGTGACCAGGGGATCTTCGGAATAATACTCGAAGTTACGTCCGCAGAGGGGATCCCTCTGGATATTGAGGGCGGGGCCCAGGATGACGTCGGCGCCATATTCGAGTACTTCCCGGCCCATGGCCTGCCCCACCTCTTCGACAAGCCGGGGGTCCCAGGTGGAAGCCAGGAGTGTGGCGATGGGGAAGGCGGTACAGAAATAGGTACTGTCGTCGCCCTTGCGGCGGGGGGAGATCCTCAGCCCTGCGGGGCCGTCGGCCAGCACCTGGGTGGTCACCCCCAACAGGGGGTATTCTACGGTGAAGCCAGCGGCGCCGGGCAGGTATTTCCTGACTTTATCGACCATGGCCATATAGAGGGAATCCTGCGGTGACCCCGTAAAGGGATTCATCCTTCCTCTTCCAGGAGGGGTAGTTGCTACTCCGCCACCGGGGGCCGCGGAACCGGTGTTAATACCGGGAGTGCCCGTTACGCCTTCAGGGGCGGGTCTTCTCCCTTTGCCGGCCGGCCTGGCCTGGCTTTGTCGTTCTGTTCTTTGTGCCGTGCTGCCAATAGCTTGGTCGGATCCCCCGGGAAGCTCAAAATGCATCCCGGTACCCACCAGCAGACGGGCTTTTTCCTCCAGGGTGAGGGAATCAAGTATCGCTGCTATTTTTTGGTCATCGTTCATTTGTCTCTGTTGAGGAGTGCACTGCCAAAGGGTAGTTCCGGCCCAAAGCAGCAATACCAGTGGGGCTACAAACCCGGAGATAGATAGTTTTTTCATTTGTGTCGGAAAATAGGTGGTTCCGTTGATTATTGAACGTTTTCTCAAATGTGCCGGTTTTTCAATTCCGGTTCGCTCTTCTTCTGATTTTGCGGAAAGATTATTAATAAATCTGCCGGTAAGAAATGCTCCGGCCTTCCGGTTGTCAGCCAGAGGCCGGAGCAGCCTCCGGAAAAAGAGACGTGCCTTCTGATCGGCAGAGGTCAGATCAGGCTTCGGGCCTCCCGGTCGGGGTCGTTTTTGACTTCGCAGGTGTCGTCAAGGATCATGGTCTCGCCATTTTCTGTGGTATAGCGTGGCCATTGGGGCAATCCGGCCCCGTTGGGATCACCGGTGCGCATGAACTGCAGGAGGGCGCCGCTCATTTTTTCGGAAAGGGCGCGGGGTCGTTTGCCGCCGCCGGTATGGGTGAGCATCAGGTCGGTATTGGCGTACCAGAAGCAGATGTCGAGGCAGTGGAAGGCCCGCATGCGGTTGTTGAAGAGGGGAGGTTCCCACCCGAACCATGCCAGATAAACGGGTGCCGGTTGGTTGGCTTTGGCGTTGGCGGTTTCGATCGCTCCCTTGCGGTTGCTGGCGGCCAGGGTCATCACCTCGATGGGTTTGACCTCCGGAAACACTTTGGCGTAAGCCTCATAGACTTCCTGAGCTTTGTCGCCGAATCCACCCCTGAAACCGCGGCCCCCCTTCATCATCTCAATGGCTTTTTCTGCGGTGAGGGCTTCCATTTCGGGATTGGTGCGGGCCATGCCCCATTCGTGGAAGGTAGTGCAAATAAGCATGGGTACATCCGCCGAAAGTCCGGCGGGATCGCTAAAGAACTTCCCTTTGGGAAGGAGGGTTCCGTCGGCTACGGGGGCAAATCCACCCCGCATGCCGGGAGCCGGTTGTTCCTCTGCCATCTTCCGGGTGGCCGCCTGGGCGATTCTTAGATACTCTTTCCAGGGGATATCCTGCAATTTATCGACTTCTGCGGGGGTGAGGCCTGCCTCGCGGACTACATATTCCCCCAGTTTGCGGGCGTATTCCTGATTGAGGGCTTCCGTGGAACTTCCGCTGAGGGGAACCGCCTTGTGGATAAGACCCCGGGCTGCAGGCATGGCGGTCAGAACGCACACCTTGGCGCCTCCGCCCGACTGCCCCATGATGGTCACGTTGGCGGGGTCACCACCAAAATTTGCGATGTTATCACGGACCCACACCAGGGCAGCCACCATGTCAAGGGCCCCTGCATTCCCCGAGGAGGCATATTTCTCTCCCCCGACTCCTGAAAGGTCGGTAAACCCGATGGGCCCCAGCCGGTGGTTGATGGAGACGAAGACGATATTCCCCTTACGGCTGAGGTTCTCCCCCATATAGCCATCCTGTTCTATGCCATTGCCGTTGGTGTAACCTCCTCCGTGGAGCCACACCATCACCGGCCGCTTTCCTCCGTCATCCAGGGCGGGGGTCCAGATGTTAAGCCGCAGGCAATCCTCACTTACGTCGTCGTAATTCCAATGGTCGACGAACGATGCCCAGGCGTTGCCATACCGGTTATCCATGTTCTGGGGGGCAGAATTGCCCCACCATACCGCCGGAAGGATCCCTTCCCAGGGTGCCGGGGGCTGCGGAGGCATAAAGCGGTTTTTTCCCGAGGTATCAGCGCCATAGGGGATCCCCCGGAAGTTATAAATGCCCCGGAGCAGAAACCCCTGTACCTTCCCATAACGGGTGGCGGCAATGGCAACATCGTCGCCCACAAAGAGCTGCTGTTCGTCATTGGCATGGGCGGAATCCTCCCCGGAAACGGTACACGACGGAAAAGATAGGATGGGAGCCAGTCCGAGCCCTGCCGCTCCGGCTCCCGCAGTCTTGAAAAAGGATCTACGGTTGGTTGTCATGATATGCTGTTTTTACAGATTGTTTCTATTTCCATTCGATGGTGTTTGCCGACAGAAAAGACTACTTCAATGTCACTTCCTTTTTCACCAGGACATTACCCGCGGAGGCGCCCACCTGCAATTCGATGTTGCAAAGGTCATCATTCCAGGACTGGAGCTTTTCATCCCAGTACTGCAAACTTTTCACCGGAATCTCAAGTGTCACCTGTCGGATTTCCCCGGGAGCCAGGGTTTCCCGTGAGAAGGCTTTCAACTCCTTGTAAGGCCACTCCACGGAGGGATTAATCCGGTGGACATATGCCTGCACCACCTCATCGGCCGTTACCGGACCGCTGTTTTTCAATTCAAGGGAAAGTTTGATGACATCGTTTTGCCCATATTTCTCCCTGTCGGTTTTAAGATTTGCATATTCAAATTCCGAGTAGGTGAGGCCGTAGCCAAACGGATACATGACCGGGAGTTTTTTGGTGTCGAACCAGCGGTAGCCTATGAGCGACTCTTCGGAGTATATTGCGGTGTTGGGATCATTTTTCAGATCTTTTTCTATTTGTTTTTCCTCCGGTTTTTCCGTTTTTTCAGTTTGCGCCACCAGGTTGGCAAAGACGTCACTTCCTCTCGTTCCCTGGGGGTAGTTTCCCAAGGCGTAGGCCGGTGAGTCCTCCAGTTTCAGGGGAAGGGTGAAGGGGAGGCGCCCACCTGGGGAGATGTTCCCAGTAAGGACGTCGGCCAGGGCGTTTCCGCCTTCGGTTCCGTTGAACCAGGAGATCAGGAGGGCCCTGGACAGGGGTTTCACCACGGTGAGATCATTGGGAGCTCCGCTGACCAGAACGGTGACGATGTTGGGGTTGACGCGGGCGATTTCGGAGATCAGCTGATCCTGTCCCGCGGGCAGCATAATGTCCCTGCGGTCGCTTCCCTCAGTCTCGACGGTCCTGTTGTTCCCTCCGATGAAGAGGACCACACCGGCCTTCGAGGCTACCTCAACGGCTTCCTGCATCAGGATTTTTGCCTTTTCTTCCTTCTCTCGGGCCTCTTTCTCTCTTTCTTCAGCGGTCCTTCTTCTGAACATACTGCCGAAACCGGAAGCCGTGGACTCATACCCTTTCGCGTAGATTATTTCAGCTTTATCACCAATTTTGTTCTTCAATCCTTCAAGAGGCGTCACTTCATAGAGGGTTTTCACGCCGGCTCCCAGCCCCCCCTGGCTCATTTTCTGTTCGGCATTGGCGCCGATTACCGCGATAACGGGTTTTGCGGCGAGGTCGAGAGGGAGGATTCCATCGTTTTCAAGCAGGACGATCGATTTAGAGGCGACCTCATAGGCGATTTTCTGCTGCGGGGGTTGTGAGGTGACTTCCAGGTTGGCTTTTTCGGGAGGGATGGGATCTATGGCCATTCTCACCCGCAGGATTTCGCGGACACGCTGGTTGACGAGTTCTTCGCTGACCAGTCCTGCCTTTACAGAATCGATCAGGGCGTCGCCAAGAAACCTTTTGGTGGGCATTTCGACATTGAGGCCGTTTTTGATGGCATTCACCGTGCTGTGTGTCCCGTTCCAATCGGAGATGACCATTCCGGCAAACCCCCAGTCATCGCGGAGGATTTTGTTGAGCAGGATGTCATTTTCAGCACACCACCAACCGTTCACCTTGTTGTAGGCGGCCATGACCCCGTAGGCACCGCCTTCGGTGACGGCAGCCTGAAAGGGGGGCAGGTAAATCTCGCGCATGGCGCGTTCCCCGATGATGACATTGACGGTGCCGCGGTTGTTTTCCTGGTTGTTGAGGGCGTAGTGCTTGAGGCATGCGGCGACCCCGTTATCCTGAACCCCTTTGGTGTACCCGACCGACAGACGGGCACTGAGAAAGGGATCTTCGCTCAGGTATTCGTAAGTACGCCCCCCTGTGGGGATACGCTGGATGTTGATGGCGGGACCCAAGAGCATGTCCTTGCCCCGGAGCCGGGCTTCCCGGGCCATTGCGGTACCGTAGTCATAGGCCAGTCCTGGACTCCAGGTGGCCGCCAGTGCTGATCCGGTGGGGAAAAACGTAGCTTTGTCATTTTCCCATCCCAGGGGAGCCCAACCGTTGGGTTGCATCTCTTCCCTGATGCCGAAGGGACCGTCGACATAGATCATGTCGGCAATTCCCAGGCGCTCCACTCCCGCAGATACAAACATATACTTCGCGTGAAGCATCTCCACCTTCTCTTCAAGGGTCATTTTCCCGATGATCTCCTGAATCTGTTTCTCATTCTGAAGCAGTGCCGGCCGAGGTGCCCTGGATAAGGAGTTGCATCCTGAAATGACAGCCACAAGGGCCGTAGCTGTCATGATGAATATCAGAAATATTGATTTTTTCATTGATTTAATTTTTCATATTTATAATTTTTCCGGATATCCTGAAAAAGGTACAGGCATAACCGGAGTTTTTCTGTTATTTAAAAATCAACTGTGCATATTCGGTGAGGTAAATTCTCCAGTTGGTCCATGTGTGACCGCCTTCGGTTTCGAGATATGTATATTTAAATCCCATTTTATCGAGTTTTTCCCTGAAATCGACATTGTTTTTGTAGAGAAAATCGGTTTTCCCGATGCCGATCCAATAGAGGTTCAAACCGTTTTTCATCTGTGTCTCCAGGGTGGCATCCAGGTTTTGATAGACTTTTGAAGTAGCCTGCTCATTGGGCATGATGGCGGCTGAGAAAAGCCCCACATATCCGAAAGTCCCGGGGTAGTACCGTGAGATGTGGAGGGAGTGGTATCCTCCCATGGATAGGCCGGCGATGGCGCGGGACTCTTTTTTCTTTCTTACCCGGTAGTTGTTTTCGATAAACCGGATGATATCGGGGAAGGTCTCCTCGAATTTTCCATCCATGGTATTCGGAAGTTGCATGGTGGGTTTGGTGAATCCCAGGCTTGATTCTCCGGGGGCTGCTTCTTGGGCTACGTTTCCGTTGCTCATCACCACGATCATGGGATTGGCCTTTTTCTGTGCGATGAGGTTGTCGAGGATCTGGGAGGTACGTCCCAGGGCAATCCAGGCCTCTTCATCTCCTCCCATGCCGTGGAGGAGATATAAGACGGGATATTTTTGCTTTCCCTCCTCATACCCGGGCGGGGTATACACAGTGATACGCCGCATCATGCCGTTCCCGGGAGAATTATACCACCGGCGGGCTACGGTACCGTGCGCAACGTCGTTCACCTGGTAAAGGTCGCCTTTCCCCCCTCCAATGATGAAAACATTGAAAACCGAAGCCACATCACGGATCATGTAGACATTGGCAGGATCGGTACACCGGAGGCCGTCAACGATGAACCAGTAGCTGTAAAGATCAGAGGGCAGGGCTGCCGTAGTATAACTCCATACCCCCTTGTCATCCTTTGACATAAGCTGGGATCCGGGTGCCCATCCTTCGGAAGGCATCCAGTCACCCGAGAGTTTTACCTCCCCGGCCTGAGGCGCCATAAAACGAAAGGTAACCGAATTATCGGCATGAATTTCAGGAGATACGATTTCCTGTCGGCTCCACAATGCCTGCTGGGCAAAAGTGCCATAGATCGAAACCACAACAAAGAGTGTGGTGATCAGAAAAGACATTTTCTTCATTAAGTTGATTTTTGGTTTGATATTTAATATAATTAGACGATATAACCATCCTCATGGTTTAAATTATAAGTGTGAAATTTAAGGAAAAGAATCTCAAATTTCTCTTCAGGAAAACTAAAACTGGAGAATTCCCCGGAATTTAACCTTTATCGTCCTGACAGGTTATTATTTTTGCGGAAAAAACGCCAACTTTAAGTTTTTAAAATAGTGTTTCCGATGAACTATTCCGGAGTAGTGGCTTTTCTGGTTTGCCTGTGTTTTTTCGTCAATTCCTCAGGAGACGGGATTGACCCGAATTGTCAGCGTTCCACAGAAGGTACGGAATTCTGGTTTGGCTTCATGGAAGGAAGAAGCAGCAGCAAAAATCATTACACGGAAATAACAGTGACTTCCAGGTTGGATGCTACTTTTTCAGTTTACATCGGCGGTTCGCAGGATCCTTATGATGATCGATCATTTTTTGTGCCGGCGAACGGTTCTGAACAGCTCAGGATCCCTTTTGAACTGGTTGAGCCGACAAGTTCTGAGGAACTGCTTCCCATGGGTATTCGCCTGGTTTCTGACAATCCGGTCAACGTATATGCCTTGAACCATGATGACAATTCCTCGGATGTCGCGGTCATATACCCTGTTGGATCTTTGGGGACCGAGTACCTGACGATGTGCTACAAACCGCATATTTACACTTCTGACAGGAGCCCCATTCCGGATCCTGAGCATGGGCGCAACAGCGAATTTGTCATTGTTGCTTCGGAGGACAGCACGACGGTAAGGATTACTCCTTCCGAAGAACCCGATGGACCGAACGTCAAAGGGAAGCCAATCACCGTTATTATGAACAGGGGGGATTTGTACCAGGTACAGTCACTGCTTGGCGATCTCACAGGGAGTATTGTCTCTTCCGACAAGCCGGTGGCTGTTTTTTCAGGTTCTTTCAGTACGACCATACCCTTTGAAACCCCCAACGGGGGTTGGGATCATCTGTATGAGCAGATGCCGCCTGTCACCGCCTGGGGCAGGGAATATTATACCGTGCCATTATCGGGGAGGAGTAAGGATTATTTCAGGGTAATGGCCATGCAGGACAATACTACTTTTTACATCAATAACACCAAATATCCGGTTCTTCAAAAAGCGGAATTCAAGGAATTTGCTATGAACCAGCCGGCCAGGATTTTTGCTGATAAACCTATTTTGGTTGCTCAGTACAGCCAGTCTAAAAGCAATGACAAGGTGAAGAACGGGGATGGTTTTATGGTTATACTGAACCCTGTGAGTCAGGCCAAGAATGATGTGACCTTCGTAGCCTATGAATCTACCCTGATGAGGGTTTATTATGTGAATGTGGTGGTGCCTGTTTCAGAGACAGGTCACATGGAACTTTCGGGAGATATGATAAGCAGTAGTTCTTTCAGAACCTACCCGAACGGCAAGTATGCCTATGCCCAACTTCCCCTGAGCCAGGGTACCTGGCGGTTACGGAACATCACTCCCAACAAGGGTTTTATCGCTTATGTATATGGTTTTGGCGGAAATGAAGCTTATGGCTATGGTGTCGGTTTTAATCTTAACCTGGTCCTGAACCTGAGTGAGAGCCTGGCAGATCATCCCAATCTCAGTCCGCAGGGAGATACTCTGGTCATTTGCCCCGGGGATCAGGTATTGCTCGATGCTGGCCCCTATTTTGATTATTATCAATGGAATGATGGTTCAACGGAAAGTACCCTGACGGTTTCAACGTCGGGGTTGTACAGGGTGGAGGCTGGTACTTCGGACAAAGTTTGCACTCAAACTGATGAGATCGAGATCATTGTTGATGATCCTCCTCCGGTAAACCTGGGAGGGGAAATATTGGGTTGTCCGGGGAGTTCCGTTGTGCTGGATGCCGGCGGGGGGTACCGCAGCTATGAATGGACTCCCGGGGAGGCAACCACGCAAAGGATTGTGGCAGATACGACAGGTGTGTACGAAGTACGGGCATATGATCACTATGGATGTCCTGTTACAGGTTCCGTATATTTCAAAATCCATCCGGTGGCGGATTTTGAGGTGAACTACCCGGTGGCCTTGCTGGATCACGCCAACCTGTCGTTTACGAACAATTCCCTTTGGGCTGACAGTTATCGGTGGAATTTCGGGGATGGTTCCTTTTCAAATGAAGAACATCCGGAGCACCGGTATACTTCGCTTGGACATTACCAGGCCGAATTAATCGCTTATGTTGATCAATGCACCGATACCTTCACCATGGGTATCGAGATCCTGCCTTTCGATGTATACGCCCCGAATGCATTCCGGCCCGACAGCCAGGTCTCCGATAACAACAAGACCTTCTTTCCCGTTATCCTGGGCGTTGATCCGGCGTTTGTCCATCTTCAGGTTTTCAATCGCTGGGGGGAGATGGTCTTCGAATCGAAAAACCTTGACCACCCCTGGACCGGGAAAATGAAAAACGGGAAGGATGCCCCCTTGGGAAATTATGTCTGGAAGATGGATTATACCGACATTCAGGGATTCCGCCACTCCCGGAAGGGTCAGGTGATGCTGGTGAGATAAAACTGCGGTGATCCATGAGGCTTCGGATTTCGGTCGTCAAAGTCACCTTTGTCTGACGATGACGGTGCCTGAAGAAGGTTGGGATTGAGGTTTAGATTAAGATCAGTGGCAGAACCCTATGTAAGACTCCAGGTATAAGGTTTTGTTTGGGTTAATGTTACATTATTCCCCGATGTAGTCGTGATAAGGGCGATAATAGGGGAAAGCAGTGTGATGAAGAAAGTCCTTCAGCAGGAATCCCAGCGAGATTTCGCTGGTACCGCCCGATTGAACCCCCAGTCCTGAGATGGTGAAATCATAACTATAGGTAAAATGCCATCTTTTTTTCATATAGCCCACCAGTAAGATCAGCGCATCATAATGGAAGGTCAGGTCCTGGCGGAACCAGGTACCCACAGTAAAACCGCTGTAATTTGCCAGCATGCCGTAATTGAACTGGCTGAAATTCCCCTGGTGCATAAGCACCACCTGTGGTGAAAGGTCGAAGGTCTTACGCCAGTAGCCATGCTCGTGAATGGGGATGCGGGTGCCAAAATGGAGGGAATATTTCCGGTAAAGTTTTCCGTACTCCTTTGCATTGCGGTCCCAGCTTTGAAGGGGTTGCGAAAGGTGGTGCACGGCCATGCCGGCGAACATTTTCTCCCCGAAAACCAGGATTCTGGCGGCGAAATCGGCAAAGTGGAATTCCGTGTCTCCGGGAGGGATTTCCGTGGTGGGCGTATAATTGCCGGTGTAGGGATCGACATCGTCGGGAAATACCAGTCTGTTCCAGTTAAGGCGGTTTTGGTGGTATCCGGCTTCGAGGGCTCCTGAGCACCACAAGTATTCTGACAACTTGAAAATAGAGGAGTAGATAAAATCAGCCTGCAGTCCGACGAGCATACCATTGGCCTGTGCGTCCCTGACCAGGTTGAATCCGATGCCTCCCTGGAGCGATTCTACCGGCATATCAAAAGCTACGCTCTGGGTCACATAGGCGTCGGTCAACCCATGCCACTGATCGCGATACTGGAGGTTCACGCGGGGCACCCCCAGGGTTCCCGAAAATGCAGGATTCAGATAAAGGGGGTTGGAATAAAACTGTGAAAAACCGGCATCCTGGGCATTTGCAGCAAGAACCAGCAATACAAAGGGGGCAAAAAGAAAAAGAAGACGGTGCCTTTGAATCAATATTTCGTGTTTTTTAGTTCGTCGAAAAGATCGAAATATACCGAATATCTCCTGTCGTGAAGTTGGAAAAAGGGACGGAAAAGGATTTCAGAAGGACGGCCGGTGTTTATGGTCCGGAAAGTGTTGGGTGATCCCTGTACGGCTTCGGTCCAGTCGGCAGGGTTGCGGTTGCCGGTCATCAGCACGGGTACATACTGCGGATGGTTGGCGGCGGAATCATCAACAGGGCCCAGGTCACCGGCAAGAACCAGCGGACCATAGATAAGGGCTACCCTGTTGCTGTCATCAGGCATCGTCTCCAGGCGGAGAGAAAAGGGAAACTCAATGGTGACGCGATCGCCGTTTTTCCAGTTTCTCTGCACGTTAATAAAACTTCCGGGGCTGTTTTTATGATTGTGGATTTTTCCGTTTACCCTGATCGTCATTCCTTTTTCCGCCCACGAGGGATACCGGATCATCAGGGTCAGGGTGACGGGTGACGGGCAGCTGACTTCCAGTGTTGTTGCTTGTTCTTCAGGGAACATTGTCTTCTGGGTGATGGTCAGTTCCTTTTCTTTCCATGATAATTCGGAGGCGATGAATTGGGTGATGAACAACTCTTTTTTGTTGTGGTAGTAGATATTTTCCCCGTATTTGGAATGGTTTTCCATGCCGGTTCCCACGCAGCAGGTGAACCAGAAAGGATCCTGGTATTCCTTGTATCCCCCCATTTCGAGTGAGAGGTTATATATCACCCTGCCATCCCCGGGATGCTGAGAGGAGAGGATGTGGTTGAACAACGCTCTTTCGTAAAAGTCAGCCACTGAGGGAGAAGCTTCCCAGGAGAAGAGATGACTGCTCAGTTTCAGCATGTTGTATACATTGCAGGTTTCGGAGGTTTCACTGCTGAGCCGGTTGCGCAGGGTGTCGGGCGGGCCGAAATATTCGTGGTCGCAATGACCGCCTGTCACATAGGAGTGGTGGTTGACCACCCGGTTCCAGAAGAATTCTGCGGCCTTGCGGTCCTTTTCACTGCCGGTAAGTTCATAACGGCGTGCCAGTCCCACAAATTTGGGAATCTGGGTGTTAGCATGTTTTCCGGGAAGAATGTCCTTTCCGTGGGCCAGGGAATCCAGGATCGCCCTGTGGTGGAAAACCCGGGAGAGGGAGAGGTATTTTTCCTCTCCCGTGGCGGCATAGATCTCCGCCAGGGCCTCGTTGATGCCACCATGTTCGCAATTCAGCATTTTCTGGATCTGGTCATCGGTAAGGTTCTCCACCACCGTTGCCAGCCAGTCGGCGAACCGGACCGCTACCGCAAGGGCCTTTTGGTTTCCGCAGCGGTAATGTGCATCCATCAAACCCATCAGTACCTTATGTTGTGTGTAATAAGGGACCCAGATTCCATTCAGGTCAAATCCCTGTGACCTGATGTTTCCCCGGGCAACCTCTTCTTCGAGGATCTGCTTCCCTTTGGGGAAGGCGCCGATATAGCCGTCACCGTCGGCTTCCTGGCAGGCGGCAAGCTCATCCACCATGTAGTTCACTCGCTTTAGGAATTCGGTATCCCCGGTGGTTTGGTACATCAGAGCGCAGGCGCTCAGGTAATGCCCCAGGGTGTGGCCGGCGATGGTATTGTCTTCCCACCCGTGATAATGTTCTGCTTTTGGTTCCAGGCCGGCTTCCGTCCTGAATTTGGCCAGCAGCCGGTCGGGCTGGTAGTTCAGCAGGGAAACCAGGTTCATCCTGGTGGCATGATAGAAAGGACCGTCCAGAAGCTTCACTTCCGTCAGGGGGAATTGTACCGCACGAAAAGCTACCACTTCCCGACCACCGGGCTTCCGAAAAACTTCCCGGTCATAATGACATGAGGAAAGGGCAAGGGCAAGCGCCATTCCCAAAATAAAGATGTTAGAATTTGTTACGATGCGCATGGATTCGTTTTTTGTGAGGTTATTGGATCCCCGTAATCACCTTTTTGTCTCTCTTATTTTTGGGTGGCCGCAATCACACCCCTGAAGTAACCGATCGATTCGGCGATCCCCATGAAGGGATCGTCCATGTTTCTTTCGTGTTCGAGGCTGCAGACGCCGGTATATCCCACCTTGCGGAGCATTTTTACAAAAGCGGGAATGTCAATCACCCCGCGGCCGATTTCGACAGAGTATCCTGCTTTGGTAGTACCCGTCACATCCTTGATGTGAATGTCAAAAACCCGGGAGTGGTATTTTTTCAGGTCTTTCACGGGGTTTTTCCCGTTGCGGGTATCGTGGCCGATATCGAGGCATATGCCGATCCGGGGATCCAGGTTTTTGACATTGTTCCATACATCGTCGGCATCGGGATAAAGAGGCATGTCAGGCCCGTGAAGGTGAATGGCGTAATGAAATCCATATTCCTTTACCTTCTTTTCGACGTAAGGGAGCAGCTCGTAGTCGGGCACGCCGACGATCATATTTACTCCCACGCGTTTGGCATATTGGAAAGCATTGTCGATTTCAGCTTCCGATCGCATGTAAATGGGCCCGACGGCATAACCCTTCACCCCTTTGGAAGCGAGTTTGGCATGGAATGCTGCAATCTCATCCTCATTGCTTTTCAGGGGGAGATGAAAATCTTTGATGCAGAGATAACGGACATCGGCTTTCTGCATGGTTTCAAGGGTTTTGTCCAGGTCAAATTTCACGAAGGTATACCCGGCCATTCCTACCTTGAATTTTTCAGCGGTTTCGGGAACTGGTTGTGGATCAGGTCGTCTGGCTTGTTGAGCATTCAGGACTATCACAGCAAACAAAATGCAGAAGAAGAAAAGTGAAATCTTTCTCATAGGTATAAGAATATGATATATTGTCAACAGACAAATCTATCAAAATCAGGCTGAATTACCAATTTCGACACCTGTTTTTTGGAAAATCGATGCCGCGATTCAAGACCATTTTTTTCGGGTTCCGATTTAAAAAAGGCGTGAAAAATTTATATTTTTGATCAGCCAATCAGAATCCTGCAATGGAAAGGATAAGAAGAAACAGCAAATCTCTGCCACCTCTCTTTTTGTTTCTGTTTTTATGCTCCTGTATCGGAGACCTGAAAGAAGTAAAGGAGGTTGATTGGAATATTTCCCCTGAGTTTGCCCTGCCCGTTGCCAAAGCAACACTTTCCCTGGCGGAGGCTTTCAAGCCGGAACAGGATTCCTCCCTTTTCATCTATCCCGATGAACACGGAATCCTTCATCTCTATGTCAAACAGGAACTGACGGCCCTCGATTTAAGCGAATTGTTGCTTGATTCATTCGAATCAGCCGCTCAATTGGATGAATCCTTCATCCTTCCAAAGCCACCTGGGGGCTTTTCCATAGAGAGCCCGGTCACCTATTTCAGGATGTTATTCGATTCCATGAATTTTGATCATCAGATAGACACATTGCTGTTGAACGACGGAAACATCGAATTTGATTTGCGCACCTGGGAGCATTACGATGCGGAGTTGTCGATTAACTTGCCTGACCTGACTGACGCCAACGGAAAGACCCTCGGATTCTCCGGCTTCAGACCTTCTGTGTCCAACCATAAAGTGGCTTTCAGCCTTAAAAATTGCAAGCTGAAAATCAATACCACGCCTACTTCCAAAGGGGTATTCACCATCATCCTGGGCTATAAAATCACCACCAGAAGTTCCGGGGACAATGTTTCCGCCCCCGAGATCGCCGTTAAACTTTCCGGTTTGGATATCCATGCCGCATATGGCAAAATCGGATCCCTGACACGTGTTTTCGGACCCATGGAGAAATCATTGAATTCCTATGACCTGATCGAGAATGATGAAGTGTTTCTTGACCTGGATGATCCTCAAATTAATATCATCATCCTGAATCAGATAGGAGTTCCTTTCCTGATTGATTCCATCGAATTCAACCTGTACCGGAAAGATTCCGTCATGAAGGTTACCGGGATTCAGGAGTCCGTCTATATTGACTCTCCACCTTTTGGAGAGGAGAGGAGCTATTCGGAGAATAAACTGAAGATTGAGCCCTGGAGCAATATTGATCTTCTTTTCAGCAAACTCCCCGAGAAATTCGAGGTAGGAGGGAAAGTAATTCTGGATCCTTATCAAACGGGTTCCTATAATTTCATGACCGAAGACGATACCCTGGCCTTGCATGTTGAGGCGGATATACCGCTGCGCTTCAGTTTAAATCAGGTCAGAATCACCAACACCAGTCAGGCCGACCTTTCTTTTCTAAATAATGTCGACAAAAATATCGATCTTTTAAAGTTGCAGGTAAAGGTTAAAAATCATTTTCCCCTGGAAATGAGAATGCAGGCTTATTTCACAGATAGTAACGCCCGGACCCTTGATTCCCTTTTCACTGCACCGGCGCAGATCAAAGGAGCACTTACACCGGCAATTCCTTCAGAATCGGTCATATGGGTGGATAAGAACAATGCACAAATAAGCAAATTAAAAAATGCCACACAAATAAATGTCCGGGCGACTTTCTTTACATCAGGAAACGATTCCGCGATTGTTGATTTCAACCACTCCCAAAGCCTGGAGTTAGAGATCATTGGTTATACCCGGGTCAAATTGTGAGGGGATATGAGACTGAAACCGATCGTTTTTGCGATAGCGCTTTTATTTGCCTCGTTGGTCTCAGCTCAGGATAAGACTCTCTATTTCATGGGGATATATCCTTACAATCATCAATTGAATCCCGCATATTCCTACAACCGTTCCGTAGTTATCATAAGTCCTTCCGTCGGGCTTTCCCTGTCGAATTCATCCCTCACCTTCAACACGGCATTCAACAGGGGTGAAGGGGCCCGGGATACCATTCTCTACTGGGATTTTGAAACTATCGAAAAAAAACTGAAAAAGAGCAATACGATTTCAGCAGACGGTTCCCTGAACTATTTTTTTGCAGGGAAAGTTTTGAAAGGCGGGAACTATGCGAGTGTTTCCATTTCACGGAGGGTCGGCGCCTGTTTCTCCTTCCCAAAGTCATTTGTCAGTTTACGTTATGGAAATGCCGATATCGCAGGCAACAAACCCAGGAAAATAGATCTGGATAATTACAACCTGGATGGCGTCCTCTATACCGAATATATGTTTGGCCTTTCAGGGAAACTGTCAAGCCGTTTTTCTGCTGGAATCCATCTCAAGCTTCTGCACGGTCAGATGGCTGTGAAAACCACGCAATTCCTGGCTTCCGTTGACACAAAGGACGACTTTTCGCAGTCCACCCTCAAAACAGACGCCCTGATAAAGTTATCGGCGCCGGTAGTGAAGAAAGAGGGGGACAACAACAGGATTGAGGTGGACAAGGAGGAGCTCGACAAACAATTGTCGTGGTTCTTTTTTTCTCCGGCGAATTACGGGATTGGCGCCGATATCGGATTTATTGCTGATATCGGCAACCGGATGACCTTGTCGGGTTCTCTGAATGATGTGGGCGTTATCCATTGGGGGAAGTCGCCCCAGCAGCTGAGTTCTTCGGGATCGTACATTTTTGACGGTTTTTATTTTTCAGCCGGGGATTTCAGAGATTTCGATGCCAGGGATTACCTCAGGCAATATACCGATACCCTGCAGTCTCTATTTTTGCCTGAAAAAAGCAATGAGCCTTTCAATACCCGTTTGTCGGCCAAATCCTATCTGGGATGGAATTATCTCCACTCTGTCAAGCTCTCTTTCAATGCATTGGCAAAGATGGTTTTTTCCTACGATGGTGTTTTCTGGGGAATCACCTGCGGGACCGTATACACCCCTGTCAGGAGGCTTTCCATTTCAGGCACGTGGTCGTATTACAACAACTCATTATACAACATTGGTTTGGGAGCGGCATACACCTGGCCCAGGGTTCAGGTTTTTGCAGCTACTGACAACCTCAACGCGATCAATATTCTGGACAGCAAGGGGGCCAATATTGCTTTTGGTGTCAGCTGGCTGATCCACAGCGGCGTACCGCCAAGGCAAGGGCGTACAGGATCATTGCTTCACCCGCAATAAACAGCGGCCGGTTGAACCATTGTGGGACGTAGTTGTTGATGGTTTCCGTAAGGCTTATGCTTTCACTTCTGCCTCCTTTTCCTGTGAAAGCCATATTATTAAAATCAGAACGGAGTATTCCCATACGAAAGTGATGAAGATCAGGAGTGCCCCGCAAAGGATCAGGGTTCGCCAGGCGGGTTTTATTCGAATCCGGTTTTTTCATATTCATCCGGGTAAAATGCTATTTTTGTTTCTGCCACATAATTAGGGAAATCATGAAACAAATTGCATTCACTATTCTGTATATCAGCTTGTGGTATACGGTTTGCACTGGCCAAACTGCACGAACTGAAGTTCTATTGGAAAAGGGATGGCGGTTCACGCGTGAGGATCCTGCCGGTGCCATGCTCCCCGGTTTTGAGGATGATTCCTGGCAACCGGTTACGGTGCCCCATGACTGGGCGATCTGCGGTCCCTTTGATGCCAACAACGACCTTCAGCGGATGGCCATTGAGCAGGACGGTCAGCAGCAGGCGCTGGCGCATGCTGGCCGTACGGGCGGACTGCCCTTTATTGGCGTGGGATGGTACAGATTGAAATTTGCGGTTCCCGGTTTCGGCCCGGGAAAGCGGGCCAGCCTCATCTTTGACGGGGCCATGAGCAATGCCCGGATTTTCGTCAACGGAAAGGAAGCAGGTTTCTGGCCTTATGGCTACAACACCTTTCATTTTGACATCACGGAATTCCTGGATCCCGGCAGGGAAAACCTGCTTGCGGTCAGGCTTGAGAACTATCCGGAATCGTCACGCTGGTATCCGGGAGCCGGAATTTACCGGAACGTTCATCTGCTGGTCACGTCCAACCTTCACATTCCTGTCTGGGGAACCCGGGTGACCACCCCGGTGGTCAGGGATGATTTTGCCCGGGTGGTGATACGCACCACGGTGGAAAAACCGGCTGCCCTGGATATCGCTTCCGTCTCCCTGGTGACCGATATCCTCGATGCGCGGGGGCGCAAGGTGGCCTCGGCGAAAAGCGGGCTTTCCCGCTATGATGAAGGCGTCGTCGAACAGCAGCTGGTGGTGGAGCAACCCGTCCTGTGGGATACGGAACATCCTCACCTCTATACCGCTGTTTCCCGGCTCTATGACGGGGAGATCCTGAGTGACGAATATGCCACCCCCTTTGGCATCCGCACCCTGGAGGTGATCCCCGGGAAGGGGTTCCTCCTCAACGGCAAAAGGACGCAGTTCAAAGGGGTGTGCAACCATCACGACCTGGGGCCTTTGGGGGCCGCCGTCAACGATGCTGCCATCCGCAGGCAGGTCCGCATCATGAAGGAGATGGGCGCCAATGCCATCCGCACTTCCCACAACATGCCGGCTCCCGAACTGGTCAGGGCATGCGACGAAATGGGAATGATGATCATGGCCGAAACTTTTGACGAATGGAAATCCCCCAAGATGAAAAACGGCTATCATATCTATTTTGACGAATGGGCGGAAAAGGACCTGACGAATTTGGTGCGCCACTACCGGAACAACCCCAGCGTGGTGATGTGGTGCATCGGCAACGAGGTTCCCGATCAGGGCACTGCCAACGGGCCCAAGATCGCCAGGTTTCTTCAGGACATCTGCCACCGCGAGGATCCCACCCGTCCGGTGACCCAGGGGATGGACCATGTGGATGTGGTGGCTGCCAATAATTTTGCGGCGGTCATGGACGTGGCCGGCTTCAATTACCGCTCGCACCGCTACCGTGATGCCTTTAAGAAACTGCCTCAGGAGATTGTCCTGGGTGCCGAGACAGCCTCCACGGTGAGTTCCCGCGGTGTTTACAAGCTACCGGCGGTGCGCTGCTCCATGGCCAAATATGACGATCACCAGAGTTCTTCTTACGACCTGGAACACTGCAACTGGTCAGACCTCCCCGAAGACAACTTCATCCAGCACGAAGACCTGGAATACTGTATCGGGGAGTTTGTGTGGACCGGCTTCGACTACCTTGGGGAACCCACCCCTTACTATACCGACTGGCCGAGTCATAGCTCCCTCTTCGGAATCGTTGACCTGGCGGGGATCCCCAAGGACCGCTATTACCTCTACCGAAGCCACTGGAACGACAAGGCATCCACCCTCCACATCCTGCCTCACTGGAACTGGCAGGGCCGGGAGGGCGAGGTGGTTCCCGTGATGGTATACACTAGCTATCCTTCGGCGGAACTCTTCATTAACGGGAAAAGCCAGGGGCGGCGCACCAAGGATCTCACGATCACACTTGAGGGAAGCGACAACAAGGCTTCGCAGGAGTCGTTCGACCGCCAGAAAAGATACCGCCTGATGTGGATGGAGACCCGCTATGAACCGGGGACGGTAAAAGTGGTGGCCTATGACGGGCAAGGAAAAGAGGCTGAGGTGAAGGAGATGCGCACGGCAGGGAAGCCGCACCATATCGAACTGTCGGCTGACCGGAGCGTCATCGGGGCCGACGGCCGCGATATTGCCTTCATCAATGTCAGGGTGGTAGACAAGGAGGGAAACCTTTGTCCGCACGACAGCCGTGAGATCTCCTGTTCGGTGAAGGGCGCCGGTCACTATAAGGTGGCGGCCAACGGCAATCCGGTGTGCTTGACCCCCTTTCAGTCGCCGGCAATGCCCCTCTTCAGCGGGCAGCTCACCGCCCTGGTTCAGGCTTCGGAGACCCCCGGAGAAATCCTCTTTGAGGCGTCGGCCAAAGGAGTGAAAAAAGCCAGGCTCGTTCTTGCCGCCACCCCTCTTCCGGTTCAGTGACCATCGCCTGCCGGCGGGAGGTGACCTGGAAAGTTCAAGATAACACCGTCAGCCAGAAATTGGTATTTTGCATCAAAAGTAAGCCGCCCCGTGAGGGAGGCGGCTTCTGGATAAAATATCGGGTGAATTATCTCCTTGGTACCTTAGAGAACAAAGGAGAGTTTTCCGGCTTCAGCCAGGTCGTCACCCGCTTTGACGGGGCGCATCAGGAAGGAGTAATTGTATTCTTTTCCGGTGAGACGGTATTGATCGTGAGTCCAGGCGCCCCAGCTGTTGTCGCCTCCGACGCCCATCTGTTTGAAGTCGATATTGACGGAGGTGAGGTCGCGGGGTTTTACGTCATTGACATGGCGGTTGACCACTTTTTGCCCGTCGGAAAACCTGCCTACCGAATTCACCGGTGATTCGAAGTCTTCCATGATCTGGTGGTGGGCAGTGACTTCCAGGAGCGGCAACCCCTTGAAGAGAAGTCCGCTTCCGTTGGCATCGGTGACGGCGGCCCAGCGGACGTCGGTGCGGTTTCCGTTTTCCTGGGGGCGGACATACGGAAAGTAGCAATCAGCCACAGGCATTTTGTATAATCCAACGAATGCGCCGGTGCGGCGGTCCTGGTAATTTTCTTGCGGTCCGCGCCCCAGCCAAGTGATCTGGTCGAAGTGGCGCGGCATGAGGAGGTTCATCCCCATGCGCACAATTTCGGGCAATCCATCTTTTGTCATTTTGAAATGATTGTCAACCCTGATGTCGCCCGAGCCATATATGGTATAGGCTGACTGGTAAGCGGCGATAGGTTCACCGGCTTCGTTCACCAGGTCGAAATTCAGGGTTACCCGGGCGGCCGGACCTTGGTGCATCACCTTGATTTCTTTGATTTTGCGGGTTTCCCCGGCTTTGCGCCACACTCTGCTACGCTTGTTGAGGCCGTTACCGAAATCGTTGTCGGTAGGTGCCCGCCAGAAGTCGGGAATAAGACCCAGTTTCAGAAATTCGGTATCTCCCTTTTTATAGCTGGTCATGATGCCGGTGCTCTTGTCGAAAGCCACGGTGAACCCTTCTCCGGAAACCGTCACGGAAGTTTCGGTTTCCGAAACGCTGACTGCGGGGAGTTTTTTTACCAGGGTTTCGGGTGCTTTTTCATAATAAGGGAGGGTGAATTGCTCAGCGGCGGCTTCCCAACCGGCTTCCACCAAGCCGTGAGGCTCCCGCTGCTTTGCCCGGAGGGTCAGGAAATATTCCGTTCCGGGCTGCGGATCAAAGGCGTATTCCGTTTTTACTTTGACGACCTCCCCCGGAGCGGCATTGACGGGAGCCAGCGTCCCTGAGGATACGACCTTCCCGTCTCCGGTTACTTCCCACAAAAAATCAAAGTCGGAGAGATTCCGGAATCCATATTTGTTGACAATGGCAATTTCACCGGTCGCCAGGTTCACCGGACTGAATCCGATGTATTGGTAAACCTTTTTCACTTCCAGCAGTTGGGGTTTGACGCTGCGGTCAGGATTCACCAGTCCGTTGCAGCAAAAGATTCCGTCGGTATAAACCGTATCAGGACCGAAATCGCCGCCATAGGCCCAGAAGGGATTTCCCTCCTCATCCTCTGTGAGCAGTCCCTGGTCCACCCAGTCCCAGATTATCCCCCCCTGAAGGGCGTCGTATTTTTCAATCACGTCCCAGTAATCCTGGAGATTTCCGACGCTGTTACCCATGGCGTGGGCATATTCGCATTGGATGAGGGGGCGCTCAGGATTGGTTTGGGCATATTTTTCCATATGTTCAATCCGCATGTACATCGGGCAGAAAATATCGGTATTCCGGTCCTGATGGGCTTGTTCATACTGTACGGGCCTGCTCTTCTCTACCGATTTGAGATAGTCGTAGGTGGCGTAAAAGTTCACCCCGTTGCCGGCTTCGTTGCCCAGCGACCAGATGACTACCGACGGCTGATTTTTGTCACGTTCAAACACGTTTTCAGTACGGTAGAGATGGGCGGCCTTCCATACCGAATCCTTGGCCAGCGACCGGCGGCCGTAACCCATTCCGTGCGATTCGATGTTGGCCTCATCCACCACATACAGACCGTACTTGTTGCAAAGCTTGTAGAAGAGTTCAGGCTGCGGGTAATGAGAGGTGCGGACGGTATTGATGTTGTGGGATTGCATCAGCTGAATGTCTTTGAGCATGGTCTCCTCATCCACCACATGCCAGTTTTTTTCATGGTGCTCATGAATATTCGTCCCTTTCAGATATACATACTGCCCGTTGATGTGGAACCGTCCATTTTTAATCTCGCTGGTGCGGAAACCCACATCCTGCTTTAGCACTTCAAGAATTTCGCCATCCTTGTTTTTCAGGGTGATCAGCAACTCATAGAGGTTGGGAGTTTCGGCTGTCCATTTTTTGACTTCAGGGATCGTATCAGTTGTAGAAACCGAAAGGCGATGTGCCTCCGGTGTTTCCAGATCGCGCGAAAAAGAAACCAACGTATTTGCGCCGTCGTTCAACTCAAATTCAAGTGTGACGGGAACGCTGTTTTCTGCGGAATTTAACAACTCGACACTTAAATTTAAAATGCCGTCTTGATAGGTTGAATCCAGGCCTGACCAGACCCTGAAATCACGAATGTGTTGCGGATTTCGTGCCTGCAGGAAAATGTCGCGGGTAATACCGCTCATTCGCCAGAAATCCTGGTCTTCGAGGTATGAACCGTCGCACCAGCGGAATACTTCCATTGCAATGGAATTCTCTCCTCTTTTGAGGAATTTGGTGATGTTGAATTCCGCCGGGGTCTTGCTGTCTTCGCTATAACCCACGAATTCCCCATTGATCCAGAGGGTCATGTTGGAACTGACGGCACCCACATGGAGGAAAACCTCTTTCCCCTTCCAGGTTGCAGGCACCCCGAAGGTTCTTTTATAGGATCCCACCGGATTGTAATCCCCTTCTATGACGGGTGGGGTAGCCTTATGGGGGTACACCACGTTGACATAAATGGGGTAATCAAATCCTTGTTTTTCCCAATTGCCCGGAACAGTGATTTCATCCCATTTGCGGGTGTCATAGTTGTTCTTGAAAAACCAGAATGGCCGTTGCGAAGGATGTTGTGCCAACTTGAATTTCCAAATTCCGTGGAGTGACATCACCAGCGGGGAGTTCCATTTGTTATCCTCCCGGGCTTGCTCCAGCGTGGTATAGGGAATGAAGTGGGCGCGGGGAGCTTCCCGGTTAATCTGGTTAACCAGCGGATTTTCCCAGGCTTTCCCGGTGGGATCTTCGTAAGGAACACCCGAGTAGTCCTTGTATGGCGAACAGCCGCTGAATAAAATGGCTGCCAGTAAAATAAACATAATAATTTTGCCTTTCATATCGCTTTGGTTTTTTGGTTCATTTCCTACAAATGTATACTTATTTCCTGAAAAACAGGATTTTAATTTTGTGCCTTGCCGCCTGCTCAGTTGATCTTCAGTTGTCCGATTAATCGCCGGTCGGCAGACGATCCTCCCACAAAAAATGCCACGCTTCCCTTTTCCAGGGCGAAGGTTTTTTCCTGGTCATCCCAGTATTTCAGCTCTTCTGCCGGCAGGAGGATGGTCACCTTCCGGGTTTCCCCGCTGCGGATGTGCACTCTTTTGAATCCTTTCAGTGTGATGGGGGGTCTTTTGACCTTCGACCCCGGGAAGGAGACATAGAGCTGGGCAACTTCGTCACTGTCGAATCGGCCGCTGTTTCTGAGCAGAAAAGAGATGCAGACGGTATCCCCTTCACATGCTGTTTTTTTATCGGTCCGGAGTTTCGAATATTCAAAGTCGGAATAGGAAAGGCCGTATCCAAAGGGGAACAGGGGTTTGTGCCTTGTGTACATATACGTACGGTTGTTCCGGATGTCGTAATCGAGAATCGGGGGGAGGTGTTCGATGGATTCAGGCCAGGTCTGAACCAGTCGGCCTGCCGGACTGACAGAACCGAAAAGGACATCGGCCAGGCCATTTCCGAGTTCCTGGCTTGACTGGGTGATGTGGACGATGGCAGGAATATTTTCCTTTGACCAGGGGATGGCATAGGGGAAGCTGGATACCATGACGAGGATGGTGTTGGGGTTGGCAGCCAGCACCAGTTTTGCCAGGTCTTCCTGTTCCAGGGAGATTGCCTGGCGGTCGACATCTTCGCGGCCGTCGCTGGCCACCTGGTTCTGACCCCATCCCAGGCCATACCCCAGGGGGTGGTTTCCCAGGCATACGATGGCAACGTCGGCTTGTGATGCCAGGATAACCGCCGAATCGGCTTTGTTGCTCATGGCAAATAAGACTTTCACCCCTTCTCCTGCGACCCGGCGGATCCCCTGAAGTGGGGTGACGGCGTAGGGCGGGGTGCCGGCATACCAGTCAGAGATCACCACATCGGCCCGGGGACCTACCACGGCTATCGATTTGATTTTTTCTTTATCAAGAGGCAGCAGCCGGTTTTCATTTTTCAGCAGAACCAGTGACCGGGCGGTGGCCTCTCGTACCAGTTGATGGGTCTCCGGCTTGGTCCAGGGGGCGATGGTGTCGACGATCCCGATCGCGGAATATGGATTTTCGGGCGATTGGTCGAGCAATCCCAACCGGAGCATCACCCGCAGGTTTCCCCGTACTGCCCTGTCGATATCCTTTTCACTGATGAGTCCGGTCTCCAGGGCTTTGTTCAACGGTTCCCGGTAATTATCCAGGAACATGGTGATGCCGGCATTGATGCATGCGGCAGCGGCAACGGTGAGGTCAGGATAATATTGATGGGCGGTGAGCAGCAGCCTGAAGGCGCCGCCGTCGGTAGCGATGATACCATTCTGGCCCCATTCGTTGACGGTGGTATTTGTCAGCACCGGGTGGACGGTACAAGGGATGCCGTTGTATTTGTTGTAGGCGGCCATATAAGCGCGGGAACCCCCTTTGGTAATCCCTTTGTAAAAGGCATATCCGTAATATTCCCTGAAGAGTTGTTCGTCGAAATCGGAAGAGTTGACGGTCCGGTTGTTTTCGTTGCTGTTGGCCAGGAAGTGCTTCATCAGGGAGGCTGTTTTCCAATATTTCGGGTGGTCCCCCTGAAGTCCTTTCACGAAAGCGGTCGTCAGGGATGCCGCAAGGAAGGCATCCTCTCCGAAACATTCTTCGGTGCGGCCCCAGCGGATATCCCTGCCCAGGTCGGCATTGGGAGCAAAAACTATCAGTCCGGCGCTTCCGTAGCGGGGATTCTGGGCCAGAAAACGGGCCTCCTCGGCTTCCAGAGAAGCTATCTGCGTCATCATTTCCGGATCCCACATCTGTGCAAGCCCGATGGCCTGGGGAAAGGTGGTAGTGGGCGATGCCCCCTTCCCTTTGACGGCCCAGTTTGCCGGTCCGCTGAGCGCCAGTCCGTGCAGTCCCTCCACCGTGCGTGTCCCTCTTATCCCCAGGCGGGGAACGGACAGCCGTGTTGAAAGGCAGCTTACTTTTTCTTCTTTCGTCATCAGGGAGATCAGGTTGTCGAGCCGCTCCTCTTCAGTAAGGCGGGTATCCTGAAACGGATAGGGCTGAGCTGACAACTGCAGGTGGAAAAGAAACAGAACAAAAAGAAAGAACGGGCGCTTCATGGTTTCGCAGGTATTTATGGTTTTTTCAGGTCATCAAAAAATCAGGCGGCGCAAAAGAGCCGGGAATCAGCGGAACAGCCTGGAGGCTTTGTCTTTCACTTCTGCGGGATCGGGATCGGCGGGAAAAACCAGGGAGGGTTTGAGATACCAGAGTTTGTTTTCAGCCTTGTATCTTTCCTCCCCGCCTCCGGTGATGTTGAGCATGATAATGGCATCTTTGGCCACCCTGTTTTGTAAGGCGACCTCGACGAGGGAAGCCGTGGCCACTGCGGAGGCAGGGTGTATGTCATTTCCCTCGGTTTCCCGGAAGAGGCGGGCGGCATCCCTGGCCTTCTCGTTGGTGACAGCCAGCACGTCTCCCCCCGAATCGGTAAGTGCATCGAAAAGTCCGCCTGCCAGGGAGTAAGGTGGTTTTCTGTTGGAGAGCACTTTGGCATCTATGGTTTCCACCTGTGTACGGGCGAGTTGTTCATCGAGGGGAAGCATGTCCCGGGAGCCTGCTTTCCAGGCGTCGTAGATGGGAGTGAAAGGAGCATTCTGAGAAACCAGGAGTTTCATTTTTCTTTTGCCGAAGCGGCCGTCAGCTAGAAAGCGGAGGTTGGCTTCCCAGGCGGCGATGGCGCCCGTTCCGCTGCCCACTGCCTGGAAATAGCAGTCAGGGATTTCGCCGATGGTCGTGACGGCAGAGAGGAGGGTGGTTCCCATTCCATCGCGACGGGCAACATTTTTTGCCCCGCCTTCGGCGATAAATCCATCAACGGAGGCGATAAGGGTTGACAGATGAATGGCATCGAAATAGTCACACCCCTTTTTGCTGCACACCAGTTTCACGCAATCGTTCAGCGGTTCACGAAACCAGAGGGCGTTCAGGTTGTCCTCAGGGACGCAGAGGAGGAGCGGAATCTTGTTTTCGGAACATACTTTGGCAAAGGAACGCGATGTATTCCCGGCAGAAGCGACCACCAGGATCTTTTCATTTCGGGAGTCCATGCGGGCGCAAACCGAGTAAGCCTCGGTTTCCTTGAAGGAACAGGTCTGCATGAGAGCCCCCCTTTCAGGCCACCACCCGCTGAAGGTGATCCACAGATTTTCGAGCCCCAGTTTTCGGGCCAGTTTTTCACTTTTGTAGGTTACCGGCGCCGAGGAGCCTTCCAGTATCCGCTGAATGGGCAGCCAGTCGCCGAATTTGTACAATCCGGGCTGGTCATCCCTTACCACCAGCTGACGGTTTTCATAGACAGCCCTGATCAGCGAGGGGATTGTTTCGCCGGGTGCATCCAGGGTCCAGCCGGTGTCTCCGAATACCTGTCCGGAACGTACTGACTGCAGGTAGTACCTGGTTTTTTCAAAATTCATCATATATCTTTTAGTATGGCAAAATTAGAAAAATAAACCCAAGAAAGAAGCGGCGCCTCCGACACTGCCCGAAATGTGGGCCACCGGGCTTCATTGATATCCGCCACTGATCTTGATCTTTACCTCACCCTCAGGAAGCGTCTCTGGCCTGCTTCCTGAGGGTGAACAGGACGATTCCTCCCAGGATCAGGCTTGCGGCGGCGTAAGGCCAGTATTCGGTTCCGGCGCCGAACTCTTCGATTTCGGGAGCGATGATATCATGATCGATCATCCAGAGGGCGATGACTGCCCCGGCATTGTTTACAAAGTGGGCGAGAACGGGTAGCCAGAGGGATCCGCTCCATACCAGCAGGTATCCGAACATTCCTCCCAGGAGCATCCGGGGAATGAAGCCATAAAACTGCAGGTGAAGGGCGCTGAAGAGGATGGCAGCCAGCCAGATCCCCCAATGATGACTGCGGGTCCAGCGGGTCAGCTGTTGCTGGATCACACCCCTGAAGAGGAGTTCTTCTCCGAAGGCGGGAAGGATGGCAACCATCAGGAGGTTGAAAAGGAGTCCCCCTATTCCGTCGACTTCAAGAAAAGCCGCGGTAAGCTCTTCCGCATTCTTCTCGGCAGTCCGCATCCACTCTTCCAGGCGCCCGAGGAAGGGGGGTAGATGCATCTCAGCGTTGAGGGAGCCGGTGAAATTAATAAACGGATTAATGACAAAGACCAGCAGGATGACCAGGATGCAGGATACTGCTCCGGCAGTCCGGTCAAGGGAGAGGTACCGCATGACGCGGCCATCGAGGAGCCATGCAACCAGGAACGATGGTACTATGAAAAGACCGATGGCCTGGGCGGTCTGAAAAAATTTAAGCAGCCGTATGGTCTCGGGGTCATCAATATTCAGTCCCTCCAGCATCGATGTAACCCTTCCTATTCCGAAGAAGGGAATGGCAACAAGGGCTGCGATGAATTGTACGGCCAGAAAAACCACCAGCACGATAAATGCGCTGAACATCAAAGCGGAAAAGGGTTTCAGATCCCTGAACTGCGTGAAAGGACTTCCGGTCATGATATAACTTAATGTCACGGGCTCATATTCTGAGCCATGATCTTTTTCTTTCGTGGAAACGGACGATTTGGTGATAGCCTGTTTTTTTCAACAGGGAGAGTGCCTGGCTGTAATGGCGTGCGATCTGGGAAGGATGGTGGGCGTCGGAACTCAGGGTCACCGGAATATCATGGGCAAAGAGGATTTCGAGCCAGCGGGGGGAAGGATAAAACTCGGCACATGGCTTGTCGAGACCGCCGGTGTTCAGTTCAACGACGAGCCCCGCCTGTCTGATGATCCTTGCCGTTTCTTCGTAAAGCGGGGTTTGGTCGCTTTCGGGATACACGCAGAACTTTTTGATGATGTCCAGGTGCCCCAGCGTGTCGAAAAGTCCCGATGCCGCAGCCTGCTGAAGAAGGCGGTAATAGATTCCGTAGAGTTCGTCGTTGCTCCATTTTCCGTAAAGCGACTCATCGCCGTCGAAATTCCAGTCGTCGATGAAATGAACCGATCCGATGACATAATCAAGGGGGAGGGAGTCTATGATGCGGGCGATTTCCGCTTCTCTTCCTGGGAAATAGTCCATTTCGATGCCATAACGTATCGAAATGAGGTGCCCGTATTTTTCCCTGATCTCCTCGATCTGCCGGGTCATCACGGGCAAGTCGACCTCCTGAATGGCCCAGGTCACCGGTTTCAGTCCGACATGGTCGCTGAATCCGACCTCATCCATTCCCTTTTCTATGGCGGCCAGCACCATCTGTTCATAGGAAGCGGTACCGTCAGAAAGGAGAGAATGGGTGTGGTAATCAACCATACCCCTCATGGTTGTTTAAAGCTCCCTGATCTTGATGTTCCTGAAAAGTGTCAGTCCGCCATGGTCCTGAAGTCCGATGTGTCCGATCTCCGCAATTCCGTAGGTGGGCACATCTTTCCATTTTCCGGCATTTTTGCGGGCGTTCCAGTCATCATCCCAGAGCTCGTACTCGACAACCTTTGCTCCGTTGAGCCAATGCTCCACATGGGTACCGTTGACGATCAGCCGGGTTTCATTCCACTTGTCGAGGGGTTGTACAGAAGCCCCCACCGGGGCGTGCATGCCATAGTTGGCACCGCTGTACTGGTCGGCTTCCAGGGGATCGGGCCAGCCTTTGTCATCGATAAGCTGATATTCCGGCCCGGTCTGGTAAATGGCCTGGGCAACCCCTTCCTGGACATGGAAAAAGATGCCGGAATTGCTCCTTGAGGCTACCTGCCATTCGATATACAGTTCAAAATTCCTGTATTGCTTCCGGGTGATGATGTCCCCGCCAAAATCACTTCCGACCCCGGAATTTTTCATGATGCCATCTTCCACTTTCCAACCGGTGGGTTCTCCGCCGTTATAAAGTTTCCAGTTGCTCATGTCGACGCCGTTGAACAGCAATTCCCATCCTTCGGCGATTTCGGCTTCGGTCAACGTGTTAATTTTTTGTTCTTTGGAGCCGCAGGAGATCAATGCTACGGTCAAGGCTAAGAGGAAAAACAGTTTCTTCATTTTGTTGGTTTTGAATTTTGTCACGAAATTAACAATTCTCATCGACATGACCAGCTCAGGAGGTTAACATTATTTACATTTCCATCTTCTGTAATTTGCTTCGCGCTTACAGGTGCGATACCGATCATTCCTAATTGTTACAGTTAACACCCAATGTAAGGATCTGATGTTTACTTCGTCCTGAATTACTTTAAGGTTTAGCGGTTTTTATCTCTTCAGGAAGGGAATCGACCTCCTGAACTCCTTCCCTGTGGCAGTTCCTCCCAGAGGGAGCGTTGTTCATCGGTCAGCCGGAAGGTTTTGCGGTGGTAAGGGGTGATTCCCAATTTTCTGATGGCTGCCCTGTGGGCGGCGGTAGGGTAACCTTTGTTGTGGTTCCAGTCGTAGGCGGGGAATTCGCCATGGAGGCGGAGCATGATCTCATCGCGGTGGGTTTTTGCCAGGACTGAGGCGGCGGCTATGGGGAGGAAGGTGGCATCTCCCCTGGTGATGCAGGTGTGGGGAATGTCAGTCAGGTTTCTGAAACGGTTCCCGTCAATAAGAAGGTGGTCGGGTTTATGCTTTAAGGCAGCGACGGCCTTGTTCATGGCGGCAAAACTGGCTCTGAGGATGTTCATTTCATCGATTTCGGCGGGAGAAACTATGGCTACAGCCCAGGCCAGAGCTTCCGATTCAATGACTCCTCTCAACAGGTTTCTGACGTTTTCGGTAAGCTGTTTGGAATCGTTGAGCAGAGGATGGTAAAATCCGGCGTGAAGGATGACTGCCGCCGCCACTACCGGGCCGGCAAGGCATCCCCGGCCGGCCTCGTCACAACCGGCTTCCGTCCTGTCAGGCAGGAGATATGAAAGGAGGGAAACCTCTTTTTTTTTCATCGGATCTCAATCATCATTGGCATTTCAAACACAGGCAGGAGGAAAAGGGGCATTGTCCGGTCCTCCGGCTTCCCGTCCTCCGGCTTCCCGTCCTCCGGCTTCCCGTCCTCCGGCTTCACCTCAACCTTAACCTTATCCCCTGGTTGCCTTCAGAATGGATCCCCAGAGAAGTTCGGCAGATTTCTCCCAGGTGAATTTTTCCTTCTGCTGGAATCCTTTCTCCACCAGAATATTCCTCATCGGCGCGTTTTCGAAAATTTCGAGCATCGCTGAGGCGATTTGTCCGCTCTGGGCGGGGTCGGTATAGCGTACGGCATCCCCACCCACTTCCGGCAGGGAGGTGGTGTCGGAACAGATCACAGGAATGCCTGCCCCCATGGCTTCCACGACCGGAATGCCAAATCCTTCGAAAAAGGGGACAAAAGTCAATGCCAATGCCGCTCCGTAAATTCTTCGGAGTTCTGCTTCTGAGACCCTGCCCGTAAAAACCACTTCTTCACGGTATTTCATGGCATGAAACCGTTCCGTGATTTTTCCGGTTTTGAACATTTTCCCTCCCACAATCAGCAATTTTACCGGACTTGACGAACGCATCTTGAATTCTTCAAACGCTTCCAGAAGCCCTTCTATATTTTTCCGCGGATGCAACGCACCCACAAAGAGAAAATAGGGATTGCCCCCGGTATAGCGCTCTTTCACATCTTTTTTTTCCGCTTCACCGATGGGTTTATAGTCGTTTTTACATCCGTTGTATACCACGTCGATCTTTTCAGGAGGAATGCCGAAGCTCTCTGAGATATCCTTTTTCGACCATTCGGAGACAGTGGCTATCCGTACTGCTTTTTTGGCAAAGCGGGGGAAATAGTGATTGTAATATGCCGAAGTAAGGCGGGGAAGATCTCTGGGACGGTGCACAAAATTGAGGTCATGCATGACGGGAAGCTGGGGAACGCTGCTTCTCAGGGAGAGGTATCCGTCGGGGGAAAGGAACAAGTCGGCCCCGTACTTTTTCAGGATCCCCGGGATGCGGAATTCAAACCAGAGGAACCACAGCAGGGGATGGCGGGTAGGGGGAGAAACTACTACCGGCGTAACATTGCCGGAAAAGACAAATTCTTCGGAATAAGGCCGGTCGAAAAGGAATATGAACCGGTGTCCGGGGTGGTCACGGGTGATCCTTTTCAGGGTTTCACAAGTGAACCAGCCGATCCCTTCAAGCCTTTCCTTCAAAAGCAACCTTGTGTTGACGACAATGACCATCGTGCGAAAAAATTCAATTCCATGTTAAAAGTACAAAGTATGCCCAAAATATCTAATTTTAGCGTCCGAATTATCAATTTCTGATTCTTGAGGCATAAGTTTGTTACCAACCTGATTCTGCTGGTTTTCCTGAATCTGCTGATAAAGCCGTTTTGGGTGCTGGGTATTGACCGTACGGTGCAGAATGTGGTGGGTGCCGAGAGTTACGGGCTTTATTTTGCGCTTTTCAATTTTTCGATGATCCTGAATATCCTGCTGGACCTGGGGATCACCAATTTTAACAATCGCAACATCGCCCAGCACCGTTTTCTTGTCAGGAAACATCTTTCGAACATTGTCGGGCTGAAATTTCTCCTGGCGGTTGTTTACGCGGTTTTCAGCCTTGTGACGGCCGCCGTGATCGGTTACGGGAAGTTTCAGTTTCATCTTCTTCTCTTTCTGATCCTGAATCAATTTCTGATTTCCTTCACGCTTTATCTCCGGTCCAATATCAGTGCCCTCCAGTTTTTCCGTACCGACAGCCTGATCTCTGTGCTGGACCGCACACTGATGATCATCATTTGCACGATTCTCCTGTTCACAGGAATAACCGGTGGTGAATTCAGGATCGAATGGTTTGTATACGCCCAGACTACGGCATATATTGCGACGGCCATTATAACGCTGGTGATTTTGCTTTCCAAGACGGGAAGCATTTCCATCAGGTTTAACCTGCGTTTTTGTCTTGTCTTCCTGAGAAAGTCCTATCCGTATGCGCTTCTGATCCTGCTGATGGCATTTTATAACCGTATCGATTCGGTGATGCTGGAGCGTTTGTTACCCCATCCAACGGGAAAAGAAGAGGCCGGCATTTATGCCCAGGCTTTCCGCTTGCTGGATGCTGTTGCCATGTTCGGCGCCCTTGTCGGGGGACTATTGTTGCCGATGTTTGCCAGTATGATCAAACGGAAAGAACCGGTAGGTCCCATGGTTCAGCTTTCCTTCACCCTTCTCTTTGTTCCTGCAGTGATTATCGCGGTGTCCTCCCTTTTCTATGACCGCGACATCATGTCACTTCTATATCATGCCCATGTCGACGATTCCGCCAATATTCTCGGTGTGCTTATGGCCGGCTTTCCGGGAATTGCAGCCACCTATATCTTCGGAACGCTCCTGACTGCCAATGGAAGTCTTAAACAGCTGAATACCATGGCTGCAGGGGTGATGGTACTGAATGTCATCCTCAATTTATGGCTGATACCCCGTTTTTTTGCCATGGGTTCCGCATTTTCCAGCATGGTCACCCAACTCACTGCCGGCTTTGTTCAGATGATCATTGCCTTCCGGATTTTCAGGCTGAAGCCGCGTACGTCATACATCATTAGGATGGCGCTCTTCATTCTTTTTACGATTTTTGCGGGTTCCCTTTCCCGTTTGACGGATCACCGACTGGCAGGATATCTCATGGCCATTTCCCTGCCGTTACTTTTTGCCGTTCTCATCCGGCTGATCAGCTTGCGGGACCTTCGGAAAATCATCGTTTTTGAAAAATGACCCGTCGCCCGACCATAGAAGAGTTGCATGATGACCTTCTTTTTAAAAAGATTGCAGCGGTGGAACATGACCGCATCAAGGATTTCGTTGTGGAGCAGGTGACGGGAGACAACAAACTCGTGCCTGTCTATATGGTCTACCAGACACTTATGCTGTTGACCGGACTTTTCTTTTTTGCGCGTGCCATCATCCTGGCATACCGCGGAGAGACGGTTTATCTGTGGGTTTCTTTTGCTGCCGTGGCCTTTTCGTTTACCCTCCTGGTGGTGATCCATGAGCTTTTACACGGATTCGCGCTGAAACTTGCCGGTGCTCCAAGGGTTACCTATGGCGGAATGCTCCGGAAATTTATCTTTTATGCCGAAGCCGACCGTTTCATCCTGGGGAAAAATGCCTTTCTCTTTGTGGCATTGACTCCCCTGGTTGTGATTCAGCTGATTACGGTGGCCGGCATTATCCTGTGGTTTTCAACTCCCTTCGTATATTTGTTCCTGGTGGTGATGTCACTGCACAGCTTTTTCTGTGCCGGTGATATTGCGCTGGCGACCATTTTTCTGAAATTTCCCGGAAGAGCCGTCTATACCTACGACAACAGGTCGGAGAGAATCAGCTATTACTTTGTGGAAAAAGATGTGTCAGGCCCGCCAGAATCCTGATTCTGCGGTTTTCAGATCGACTCATCCTTTAATATCTCTCCTTTCGCGCTGACGACGATGGCCTTTACGCCCACTTTCCGGTTGGAAAGGGTTACAAATAAATCAATCCTTTAATTTCTTTTAACGGCTTTGGTTTCCGCCAGAAATAAACAAAAGCACTATCTTCGCATCAGTTTTAATGTTATTATGTTTTTCCGGACAGGAAATCTGCAAATTATTGAATGATGAAGCAATACAATTTGTATAACCTGATTGCAGGCTGGGTGACCTTTGTGATTTCAGCCGTCGTTTATTTGTTGACCATTGAGCCCTCGGCCAGTTTTTGGGATTGCGGTGAATTTATCACCACAGCCACGAATCTCCAGGTGGGACATCCTCCGGGAGCGCCCGTTTTCATGATCGTAGGCCGGTTTTTCACCATTTTGGGGGGTTCTCCGCAAAATGCGGCGTTGATGGTGAACATCATGTCGGCGCTGGCGAGTGCTTTCACCATTCTGTTCTTGTTCTGGACCATCACGCACCTTGCCCGTAAACTCATCACTTCAAACGGGGAGATGACGACGGGGCAAATGGTTGCCATTCTGGGAAGCGGTCTTGTCGGTGCCCTGGCATATGCATTTTCTGACACTTTCTGGTTCTCGGCCGTTGAAGGTGAAGTCTATGCGCTTTCCTCATTTCTTACGGCCCTGGTATTCTGGGCGATCCTGAAGTGGGAGAATGTTGCTGATGAGCCCCACGCCAACCGATGGCTTATCTTTATCGCCTATCTCATGGGGCTCTCCATCGGGGTTCACCTGCTGAACCTGCTTGCCATACCGGCTATCGTCTTTGTCTATTATTTCAGGAAATATGAGGTCACCAACAAGGGGATCCTTTATGCCCTGCTGGTCTCGGTTGCCATTTTGGGCGGCATCATGTACCTGATCATTCCCGGTTTTGTCAGGGTGGCTTCCTGGTTTGAGCTGCTGTTCGTCAACACATTCGGGCTTCCCTATCATTCGGGGACTTTCTTTTATCTTCTTCTGCTGGCAGGAGGATTGGTTTGGGCGATTCGTTACACGGTTGATCACAAGAAAGTTTTCTGGAATACCGTGGTGGTGGCGATTACCGTCATCCTCATCGGATACTCCTCGTTTGCCCTGATCCTCATCCGTTCTTCCGCGGGAACTCCCATGGACCAGAACAGTCCGAACGACACTTTTTCCCTGCTCTCCTATCTCAACAGGGAACAGTACGGGCAGCGGCCCCTGTTTTACGGACAATATTATAATTCACCCCTGAATCCTGCAGACCGTTATTCAGAGGGAAGTCCTTATTATGCCCAGCGTGACGGGAAATACGTCATCACCGATTACCGGGTTGTTCCTAATTATGACGACAAATTCAAGACGCTGTTTCCCAGGATGTGGAGCAGCCAGGAAGCTGGCCATGCCCAGGAATATGAAAGCTGGGGTAAGGTGAAGGGCAGACGGATTCAGCATGTCAATGAACAGGGAGAGAAAGTGATCATCAACAAACCGACGATGGTCGAGAATCTCCGTTTTTTCTTCCGTTATCAGGTGGGGCACATGTATCTGCGTTATTTCATGTGGAACTTTGCCGGCCGCCAGGATGATATTCAAAGTCATGGCGGGGTACTTCACGGAAACTGGATCAGCGGGATTTCCTTCCTTGACAATTTCCGGCTCGGGGATCAGGACGGGCGGCCGGCGATGATGCAAAATGCCGCCAATAACAAATATTTCTTTTTGCCGCTGATCCTGGGAATCCTGGGAATATTTTACCTTTACAACAAGGGGCGAGAGGGGAAGCGGGTGTTGTGGCTGGTTTTCCTGCTCTTTTTCCTGACCGGTCTGGCCATTGTGGTCTACCTGAATCAATATCCTATTCAGCCGCGTGAAAGAGATTATGCCTTTGCCGGTTCCTTTTATGCATATGCGATCTGGATCGGCCTTGGGGTTCTCGCCCTGGTGGAAGCCCTGAAAAAAGTACTTCCCGACAAGGTCAACGGGATCGTAGTTACGGCAGTTTGCCTGGCACTGGTTCCGGGGATTATGCTGGCCGAGAACTATGATGACCATGACCGATCGGGTCGCTATACAGCCCGTGATTTGGGGGCTAACTACCTGAAAACATGTGCAGAACAGGCGGTCATATTTACGAATGGCGATAATGACACCTTCCCGCTTTGGTATAACCAGGAAGTGGAAGGAGTAAGGACCGATGTGAGGGTATGCAATCTCAGCTACCTGCAGACCGACTGGTACATCACCCAGATGAAGAAACAGGCGTATGAGTCAAAGCCGTTACCTTTCTCCCTGAAGGAAGAGCAATATACCCAGGGGACCAGGGACATTGTCTATCTGCTGGATGATCCCCGGATCAAACGGGAATCTATCGATCTTGTCGAGGCAGTCCGTTTCGTCAATGATGACAACCCGGCCACAAAGCTCACCCAGGCCGGTAATGCCGCCTATTTCCCCAAGAAAAAACTGACCTTTAAAGTGGACAGGGAAGCTGTAATCAGGAATAAGGTGGTAAGACCTGAGGACTATGACAAGATTGTCGACACCATTTACATTGATCTCAGCGACCGGGATTACCTTGCCAAGGATGAATATATGATACTGGACATGCTGGCTCACAACAACTGGGAGCGGCCCATCTATTTCGCCATCACCATTGGACCGCAGAAATTCCTCAAGTTGTCGAATTATTTCCAGCTTGAAGGATTTGCCTACCGGCTGGTCCCCATCCTTGCCGACCGGAGTAGTCCGGAAAGCATCAATTTCGGAAGAGTGGCCACAGACATCATGTATGATAATCTCATGCACAAATTCAAGTGGGGAAACATGAATGACCCCTCGGTGTATATTGATGAAAACAATGCACGGATGATGACCAATATCCGGAATAATTTCAACCGGCTTGCCGACATGCTTGTCAGGGAGGGCAAACAGGATTCCGCCGTTACCGTGGTTAAAAAGTGTCAGGAATTGGTACCTCCGTCGGTAGTGCCTTTTGAATATTTCTCTCTTGAAATGATCAATACCCTCTATCAGAGTGGCGCCACTGAGGATGCATCCGCCATGGCGGAAGAGGCATACCGTTCATTTGAACAGATGCTGGCCTATTTGATGTCGATGCCTGACCATTTCCTGGTTTCAGGAGATGTCAATGAAGAAATCCAGCGAAATTTCTTTTACCTGCAGAAACTTGAAAGAACCTGCAGGGCCTCGGGAGATGCGGAACTATCGGCCAGGATCACCAAGACGATAGAGGAATACCTCCGGAAATACCCGGGACAATAAATTCCGGTTTTCAAAACCTATCTGATACGTAGATGAATGTGTTGATCGTTGGTTCGGGGGGGAGGGAGCATGCTCTGGGATGGAAGATCAGTCAGAGTCGTGCCATGGGACGTTTGTTCTTTGCCCCTGGAAATCCGGGCACTTCCTTGCTGGGAACCAATCTTCCCGTCTCTTCCGATGATTTTGAAGCCATCGGGAGCTCCGTTCTGTTTCATGATGTCGGGATGGTGGTGGTCGGTCCGGAAGTCCCTCTGGTAGGGGGCATTCATGATTTTTTCCTTGCGGATGACCGTTTGCGGGATGTCAGGGTGATCGGTCCCCTGAAGAGTGGAGCCATGCTGGAAGGGAGCAAGGATTTTGCCAAATCCTTTATGACCCGGCACGGGATTCCCACGGCACGCTATGCTTCCTTTACCCGTGAAACCGTTGACCAGGGCTACGGATTTCTGGATACCCTCAAGCCTCCTTATGTTCTGAAAGCTGACGGACTGGCGGCAGGCAAGGGAGTCATCATTGTCAATGACCTGGCAGAAGCCAGGCTTACACTGGCTGAAATGCTGGGAGGTAAATTCGGGATGGCAGGCGATACGGTCCTCATCGAAGAGTTTCTGAGAGGAGTGGAGCTTTCGGCGTTTATCCTGACCGATGGATCGGACTATCTGATTCTTCCCGAAGCAAAGGATTATAAAAGAGTGGGGGAAAATGATACCGGACTGAATACCGGGGGAATGGGAGCCATCTCTCCGGTTCCCTTTGCCGATGCCGCTTTCATGAAGAAAGTGGAGGAACGGATCATCAGACCGACCATCAGGGGTCTTGCCCTGGAAGGTATTCCATACACCGGTTTTATTTTCTTTGGCTTGATCAACTGCCAGGGTGATCCCTTTCTGATCGAATACAATGTCAGGATGGGAGATCCCGAAACCGAAGCCGTCCTTCCGCGGATAGAGTCCGATTTGCTTGACCTGCTTGATGCGGCTGCTACCGGCCGGATGAAAGAGAAAAAAATAAAAACATCGGGCAATGTGGCTGCCACGGTTATGCTTGTTTCAGGAGGATACCCGGGAGATTACGAAAAAGGGAAGGTCATCACCGGAAATGAAATGACCGGAAGAGGTCTTCTCTTCCACGCGGGGACAAGAGAGGAAGATGGCATCCTGAAAACGGCAGGAGGCAGGGTAATGGCCGTGACAGCCCTGGCAGAAACATTGCCGGAGGCTTTGGAAAAATGCTATTCCGAAGCCGGAGAGATACATTTCGAAGGGAAATATTTCCGAAGAGATATCGGTTTTGATTTATAACCATGTTGCTTCGCCTCGTCAAAAAAAGTCACACCACCGGGTATTTCCTCTTCTTTCTGATCGTTGCGGGTGCCTGGGTGCACTGTCTGTTGAATCCCTTTGTCTTTCATATTCAGGAAAGTGAAGTGAATTTTGGACTTTTTGGTTTGCTGAACAGACCCTTTTCAGCGAATCAGGAACTTCAGGTTTCCCTTGCCTTTGTTTTTTTGACAGTTAACAGCCTGTTGCTTTTCCGGATTTACCGCGAGTACCTTTTTTTCAATACCTGGTCATTGCTGCCTGCGGTTTTGTTCGTTTTGCTGACCAGTGGCATCCCCGGTTTACAGAGCTTATATCCTGTATTGATTGCCATCCTGTTTTTATCCCTGGCCATGGATAGAATGTTTGCTGCGTTTGACCTGAGGAAGCCTTACCGTAACATGTTTGAAGCGGGTTTTCTGCTGAGCCTGGGGTCGTTGTTTTATTTTCATCTCCTGGTACTGTTGCCTCTCTTTCTGGCGGGTGGAAGGGTTTTTGCCCGAGATGCACGATGGCGGGAAGTGGTGCTGGTTTTTACCGGAGGAGTGGTCCCCTGGATCTTTCTTGTGGCAGTTTATTTTCTTTTTGACAAAACTGAAGAGCTCTTTTCCATGGTGTCGCTCCTTGTCACAGGCCGGGGGGAAGGTTTCAGGGGTAGCATGCCGGTACTTCTGTTAGCTTCTTACTTAGGCCTCCTTATCCTTGCTGGTAGTTTTAAAATTCTGGGCCAGATCGATGAGAAAAAAGCCAGTTTCCGGAAATTTTACGCTTTCTTTTTCTTCCTGTTCGTTTCTGCAGTTCTGGCCTTTGTTTTCATCCCTGCCGTGACCATTGCCATGTATATTGTGGCTGCCGTCCCGGTAACCTTTCTCCTGTCCAACTATTTTGAATCGGTTAAGGAGGGATATTTCGGGGAGATACTTTTTCTGGTTATCATCATCCTTGTGGTGCTGGTCCGGCTGAGCTGAAGCCTCCGTTAAAACGGAGTTCAGCCTGGGCTTTCATGATCTCGGCGGAAACAGTAGAAAGTCAACATTTGTTACCTTTGTCACTCCAAATTGTCAGGAAAATAATCGATGGCTCGAATATTACTGCTGGAAACCGCCACGGAGGTTTGTTCCGTTGCCCTGTCAGTTGACGGGACGATCGTTGCAAGTGCCGAAAAAACGGAAGGTTTCCGGCATTCGGAACTGGTGACGCTGTATGTTGACCAGGTCATAAGGGAATGGGATTCCGGAGTGGAACTGCTCGACGCAGTCTGCGTATGCCGTGGCCCGGGATCATATACCGGCCTGCGAATTGGCGTCTCAGTAGCCAAAGGAATGTGTTATGCTCTCGATATTCCGCTTCTGTCGGTCAGTACACTCAATGCCATGGCTTCCCATATGGCCTTCCGAACCAGGGGAGAGGAACTCTCCGGGAACGCCCCGCCGCTTCTCTGTCCCATGATCGATGCCCGGCGCATGGAAGTTTACACAGCCTTATTCGATAACCAGGGGAACCAGCTCTCAGAAATTACAGCGGCGATTATCGGCGAAGACTCCTTTGCGGATTCACTCGCAACCCAAAAAGTGTGGTTTTTCGGGAATGGCGCATCCAAATGCCAAGCGGTCATCCGTCATCCGAATGCTATATTTCCTGGCGAGGTTCTGGCTTCGGCACGGTTTATGTCATCACTTGCCGAAGAAAGGTTTAATAATAATGCTTTTGAAAACGTTTCTTACTTTGAACCGTTTTACCTGAAGGATTTCGTAGCGACAGTACCAAAAAATAAAGTGTTTTAAAATGTTTCTGATAAATAATACGGGATTGAAACTTTTTCTCTTCACCTTCATTTGCGCCCTGGCCATGAATGGAGAAGGGAGAAATCGTGAAATACTTGTCTTTGATCTTAAATTGGGTTTTGTGAAGGGAGGAGAGGCGATCTTGACAATCAGGGATACCTCCTTCAACGGGAAAAAAGCTGTGGACTACCATCTGAAAGGATATACGACAGGGATTACCGACAAAATCTTCAAGGTAGATGATATATATGAAAGCACGGTTGATGCCAAATCTTACCTTCCTTACCGGTCGGTAAGAAATATTAAGGAAAGGAAATACCGCTATTACAACGAAGTTTTCCATTACCACGACAAGGATTCCATATTCAGTGAAAAGACCGGCTGGGCAAAGGTTCCGGACAATCTGACTGATATTTTGACTGTCTTTTTCTATTTTGCAAAGAATAACATGATTGATGACATCGGTAAGGGTAAAACCGTCGTATTACCCACCCTCAACGGTCATGAAGTCCAGAACATCAAAATCAGGTTCAATGGTTATGAGATGTTAGAGACTCCGATGGGGCCCCTGGAGTCGATGGTTTTGTCACCGGTCGTGGATAAGGGAAAAGTCCTGAAAAGATCTGACGGCCTTAAGTTTTATATTTCAAAGGATAGCCATATTCCTGTTCAGCTTGATTTTGAAACCAAGGCCGGAACCTTGCGTGCAATACTCGTCAGCTATCGGATCAACGGGAAGGAACAGTTCAAATAATTGTGATGGGGCGATAGAATCGCCGGTTTATTTCAATCAGTTATTGCCTGCCTGCCTGATTTTCGGGAGATTTCCCTATTTTTGCCGTAAAATTTTAGATTTATGGCAACTACAGCAGATTTCAGAAATGGCCTTTGTTTGGAATGGAACGATCAATTGTGGATGATTGTCCAGTTTCTTCATGTCAAGCCAGGTAAGGGTCCGGCATTTGTCAGGACAAAGCTGAAAAACCTGAGAACAGGAAGGGTAATAGAAAATACATTTACCTCAGGAGTAAAGATAGATGTGGTCAGGATCGAGAGAAGGCCCTACCAGTTTCTTTACAAAGATGATATGGGATGCAACTTCATGCATCTGGAAACTTTTGATCAGATCAGTATCAATCCCGACCTCATTGAGAACAACGATCTGATGAAAGAGGGTCAGATTATTGAGATTCAATTTCATGCTGACACGGAGTCACCTCTGACGGCTGAGTTGCCGCCTTTTGTAGAACTGGCGGTGACGTACACGGTTCCCGGGGATAAAGGGAATACGGCAAGCACTACCGCTTTGAAGCCTGCTACGGTAGAAACCGGTGCGGAGATCATGGTTCCGCTTTTTATCAATGAAGGGGAGGTTATCAAGGTGGATACGCGCGACAGGAGCTATAGCGAGCGTGTAAAACAGTAAACAGGATTTCTGCAGATTTTCTTTCAGGTGGTTCCGAAGCAAGGATTAATTCCGGATTGCTTCTTCATTGTGGTCTGACTTGAACGGTTCGCTTTTCTTGAGGTTTTCCCTTGAAAAGAGGTCTAGTGCAACGATCATTGCCGTAAAACCCCAGAAAGGCACGGAAGCCTTATCGGTATCGAGGAAATTGTTCATTAATCCATGTCCGTAATAAGTAATCAGCCCGATGATTGCTCCTACGAGCCAGGCTTTGTGCTGCGGGTCCTTCAGCCTTTTGTAAGTTTTAAAGGCGGTGTACATGACGGTAATCACGAGCAGGAGCATGGAGATCATCCCAAACAAGCCGCTTTCGGCAAGCGGGCCCAGGTATTCACTGTGCGCATTTCCGGCGTCTCCCGCATTGGTGCTTATGATGGTCCTGTCCCTGGTAAGCTGGTAGGGTGCGTATTTAAACATGTAAGTGCCCGGTCCGAATCCGAAAACCGGACGGTCACGGAACATCCTGATTGCGCAATGCCATCTGTTGATCCGTTCCAGGTTGGAAGCATCCGATGTAATGTTGGAGATGGAGGAGAAATGTTCTATCAGATCTGAGGAGGATTCTTCGTCGTTCCGTTCCAGGTAAGCCAGGATCTGTCGCTGAAAGACAAGTACCAGGGCCAGGATCGACAGGGTGGTAATCACCAGGGTTCTGAATCTGATCTGCAGGCGGATCATCACCCAAACAAAAATGGCCACGGAAAGGCTCAGCCAGGCTGCCCTGGTATAAGAAAGGATAAAAGCAATGATCAACACCGCCAGAACCCCCCGGGCTGTCCACTTTGCAAAAGGCTGGGAAAATCTGTTAAAGGAAAAAACGGCAAGAAACGGGATGAACATTGCCAGTGCTGCCCCATAAGAGGTATGGTCTTTGTAAAAAGGATTCATCACAAAGTGGGCCGCTTGCTGGTCTGTCAACCCGTATCCCATGTGCCGTGAAATGGTGTACGCAATCACAACCAGCAGTGAAATGGTGTACAACCATACAAATTTGGGAATGTTGGACTTGTTCTCAAACAGTTGAACCCCCAGGATGTAAAATCCCACGATAAACCATATTTTGACCATCAGGAATTTCAGAGATACCACCGGCATAGTGCTGGTCAGACTGGTAACCAGGATCCAAAAAAGATAAATCAATATGGTGATGGTGACCCGATGTCTCATCAAGGCTGGATGAATGCGCCTTTCTGACACTATTTTCAGGAAAAAGAGCAGGAGTACTCCGACGAGTAATGGTTCGGTAGGAATAAACATGTCGAAGGTCAACCATGGCATCAGCATGCTCAGCGGTATTGACAAGGGGGTCAGCAGTACAACCAGCCATAGTATCCGGTCGGCCGCGAAAATGGCAAGCAAGAGAATGGCAAGGACAACCGGAAGCAGCATCGCCATGAAGGAATCCTTCTTTACGATAACCCAAATATTCAGCAGAATAAACGAGAGGGAAATGGCATAAAAGGCGGTTAACCGTATGGCCGGATTCCTGATCATTCAGCAACTATTTTTTCTTGTAATCAAGGATGAGCAACACCAGCAAAGCGAGAAACAGGGAAGATATCAGCGTGAATGCCACAATAACCCATCTCACAGGATAGGACTTATCATCAGCAACCAATGGCTTTTCAACAACCATTGCATAGGTTATTCTTTTTTCAGCCTCGCTAATGGCTTTGTCATATTCAACTTTTAATTCATTGATGGAAACAACCAAACTTTCAAACCGGCGTTCCATAATGTGGACATCGGCGCCGTTTTCCAACAGGTTGTTATATATTCTTTTTATTTCTTTCTCGTTTTGCATGCTGCTGCTTCCCTCAACCATTGACCTCATGTATCCCCGTGTAACCTCAGGGGTTTGCAGAACGACGTCGTAGAGTCTGGAAGTGTCCCGGAAGTTAACGAGCAAATGCCTTAAAGAATCTTGCTCGGTGGTTTGCCTGGCGATGTTATCTTTAATAACCTTTGCCAATTCCCAGTTTTTTTCCGAATGCATCTCCTGGACTTTTTGGTTGTAAAAATGAATCAGGGAATCACACATCAAAGCAGCCCTTTCAGGCTTTTTATCGAGGATTGTGATCTGAACCGTTTCGAAATCGGTTTTCCGGGTGGAGACATGTTTATCATAGATGGCCAGCATATAGGTGAGGTATTTGGGATCATCCTTGCTGATTTTGTAAACTTTATCGAGTTCGAAAGCATCAAACATTTTCAGTTTAATGTCGGTCGAGTTTATGATTTCAAGCATTTGCTCAGTATAAGATTCCTCGCTCATAACTCCCAGGTTGGTAGGGTATGCTTTGGTAGATGATTTGTATTTTGGGGTAATGAACATCGGGGAAGAAAAGAAGGCGGAGAGGATAACGGCGATGATACCCACAATGACGAAATGAAAACGGTGTTTCCAGATAACTTCCAGTAGGCGCTGGTTGTCAAAAAAATCATTCATAAATGCAGTTTAAATATGGTTGTTGTTCAACAAACGTATGCTTCAGTACTTTAGTATTATTTTCGGCTGAATAAAGGCGGATTAACGTACAACAATAAGGGTATAGTTTTTTTTGCCTTTCTGAGCCAGCAGATACTTGCCGGCAATCAGCCGGGAAGTGTCAACCGACTGGTCAGGGGATGTGACTTTTTCCTTATTCAGGCTCAAGCCGTTTGCCTGGATAGTTCGTCGGGCTTCTCCCTTTGAAGGGAAGACGGATGTTTTTTCGGCCAACAGTTCAACAATACCGATTCCCTGAGAAAGTTCAGAGAGTGATATTTCAAACCGGGGAACTCCTTCGAATAGGGTCAGAAGGGTTTTTTCATTCATCCTGCGAAGTTGTTCTGCCGTACCCTGGCCGAACAATATCATCGAGGCTTCCACTGCCATTTCGTAATTCTGCCGGCCGTGTACCATTACGGTTATCTCTTCGGCCAGTTTTTTCTGGAGTTGTCTCAAATGTGGAGTTTCCCGGTGCAAGGCTGTCAACATGTTGATTTCCTCCTTTGAAAGGAGGGTGAATATTTTGATATATTTTTCAGCGTCCTCGTCGGAAGTGTTGAGCCAGAACTGGTAAAACTCGTAGGGTGATGTTTTTTCGGGATCAAGCCACACATTTCCCGATTCTGTTTTTCCGAATTTGCTGCCATCGGCTTTGGTGATGAGCGGACAAGTAAGGGCAAAGGCTTCTCCTCCGGTTATGCGGCGGATTAGTTCTGTTCCGGTGGTTATATTTCCCCATTGGTCCGATCCTCCCATCTGCAACTTGCAGTTATGGTGCTGATACAGATATAGGAAATCGTACCCTTGTACGAGTTGGTAAGTGAATTCGGTGAATGACATCCCTGAGGAGCTTTCGGCTGAGAGCCGTTTTTTTACCGAATCCTTTGAAATCATGTAATTCACGGTGATGTGTTTACCGATATCACGGATGAAATCGAGGAATGTGTAATCTTTCATCCAATCGTAATTATTCACCATTTCAGCGGCATTGGGTGTAGCTGATGTGAAATCCAGAAAGAGTGCCAGCTGTTTTTTTATGCAATTTTGGTTATGGCGCAGGGTGGTTTCGTCAAGAAGGTTGCGCTCCTGTGATTTCATGCTTGGGTCCCCGATCATCCCGGTGGCGCCTCCGATCAGTGCGATGGGCTTATGTCCGCACCGCTGAAAATGTTTCAGCAACATCACCCCGACCAGATGGCCGATATGGAGTGAATCGGCAGTAGGATCAATACCCAAATAGGCGGAGGTCATCTCCTTTCCCAGGATCTCTTCTGTTCCCGGCATCACATCATGGATCATGCCCCTCCATGCCAGTTCTTCGACAAAATTCATCTTTTACTCAAAATTTTGGGCAAAGATAGGAATTGTATTTAATGGTGCTTTGCAGGCAGGGGAAAATGGGGGGGTTCTGAAATAATAGGCTACAGGGAATCTTTCTCCTCCCGCTGTTGTCGTTCTCTCCAAAAATCCAGAAAGGGGAAAATGGATGGGGCAAAATTCCTGACCGGCTCAAATAATCGTGAATTGGCTTTGGTCTCACGGGAAATGATGTGCACATCTTTATCGACCTTGTTGAAAATGATCAGCAGAATGCTCAGGATCAGGGCTCCTTTTATTACACCGAATGCGAGTCCGGCCAGCCTGTTCAGAAAGCCCAGGGAGACGGCTTTCACCAGCTTGTTGATATAGGATCCCACGATGTTCACCAAAACCACGACAAGGAGAAACGTGATCAGAAACGCCACAAGTGATATATTCCGGAACTTCCAGCTGAATTGGTCGACTAAAAACTGGGCCACCGAATCTGAGAAATGAATGGCGACCCATACCCCCAGTATGAGGGCGACCAACCCGGCCAGCTCTTCCACAAATCCTTTTACAAAACCGTTGATGGCTGCCAGGAACAGTAAGATGATCAGAATTATATCCAGATAATTCATAAAACCGTGTTTTTGATATTTCATTGATAAAATTATGAAAAATCTCCATGGGGGGGTCGTTCGCGTAAAATATTCCTAAATTTGATTCCGAAAATGATGTAATATGCCTATTCTGACTTCTTTGATTAACTGGCTGAACTATAAAAGGATTCATCAAATCGATTTGTACAGCAGGTATCCGTATGATATTCAGAAGGAGGTTTTTTTTGATCTGATTACCAAAGCCAGGGATACGGAATTCGGAATGCTTTACCGGTTCGAAACCATTTCATCGGTCAAAGAGTTCCAGGAAAGGGTTCCTTTGCAGACGTATGATGACATTAAGCCCTGGGTGGAAAAGCTTCGGCAGGGAGAGAAGAACATCCTCTGGCCCGGGGAAACCCGTTGGTTTGCAAAGTCGTCGGGAACAACTAGCGACAAGAGCAAATTCATCCCTGTCACAAAGGAATCGTTGGAGGATTGTCATTTCCGGGGAGGGAAAGATGTGCTGGCCCTTTATATGCGGAACTATCCGGAATCGAGGCTTTTCAAGGGGAAGTCCCTGACGTTGGGCGGAAGCCACAGCATCAACAACATCAGCAATAACTCCTACTACGGGGATCTTTCAGCCATTCTTATCGAAAATATCCCTTTCTGGACCCAGTTTGTCAGGATTCCTCCCGCGGAGATTGCCCTGATCGAGGAATTTGAGGAAAAAGTTGAAAAGATCATTGAATCGTCGCTTGGAGAAAATGTAACCTCATTCGCGGGGGTCCCTTCCTGGTACTTGGTCATGTTAAAACGGATCCTGGAGAGAACGGGACAGAAAAATATTCTGGAGGTATGGCCCAACCTTGAATTATTTATTCACGGCGGAGTTAATTTTGATCCATACCGGGAACAATTCCGGAGAGTGATTCCTTCGGATGAGATGCATTATATGGAGGCTTACAATGCTTCGGAAGGTTTTTTTGCGATCCAGGACAATCCCAGCCGGCGCGACATGTTGCTGATGCTTGACCTGGGCGTCTTTTACGAATTCATTCCCATGAAGGAATGGGGTTCTGAAAATCCTTCCGTATTGACGCTTAGGGAAGTGGAAGCGGATGAAAATTATGCTATGGTGATCAGTACCAACGGGGGATTGTGGCGGTATATCATCGGGGATACCGTTAAGTTTACGTCTGCGCTGCCTTATAAGATCAAGATTACGGGGAGGACCAAACACTTCATCAATGCTTTTGGGGAAGAGCTGATCATTGACAATGCGGAACAGGCGCTTAAGGTGGCCTGCGAAAGGGGGAATGCCGTGATATCGGAATATACGGCAGGTCCCATTTTCATGGGAGAAGGTCAGAAAGGGGCGCACCAGTGGATCATTGAATTTGAAAAGGAGCCCGAAAATCCCGAACATTTCATGTCTGTTCTCGACAACGCCCTGAAAACGCTGAACTCCGACTATGAAGCCAAACGTCATAAAAACCTGACCCTGGAGATGCCCCACCTGGTGGTTGCTCCACGCGGCACTTTTTTTGCGTGGATGAAAAGCCGGGGGAAAGTGGGGGGCCAGAATAAAATTCCCCGCCTGTCAAACGACAGGCAATATATTGACGAACTCCTGCGCTTGACAGAAAGGAAATAGCATATATCTTTGACATATTTAAACCTGAATCTATGCATATCGCGGTAGCCGGAAATATCGGGGCAGGAAAGACCACCCTGACAGAATTGCTGTCAAAACATTACGGATGGACCCCTAACTTCGAAGATGTGGATGACAATCCCTATCTCAACGATTTTTACAATGACATGCAACGTTGGTCTTTTAATCTGCAGATTTATTTTTTGAATTCCCGTTTCAATCAGATCCTGGATATCAGGAGGTCGGGTAAAACAGTGATCCAGGACCGCACCATCTATGAGGATGCCGAGATCTTTGCTCCGAACCTACACGCCATGGGATTGATGAGCACGCGTGATTTCAGCAATTACAAGACCTTGTTTGACCTGATGGTTGGGCTGATTCAGCCTCCCGACCTGCTGATCTACCTGAAAGCATCGATTCCCACCCTGGTGAACCAAATCCAGAAACGGGGGAGAGAATATGAGAATTCAATCCGTCTTGACTATCTCCGGCAACTGAATGAACGGTACGAAGCCTGGATCAAGGGGTATAACCTGGGTAAATTACTGATTGTCAATGTCGATGAAACAGATTTTGCCTCCCGCAAGGAAGACCTGAGTTCTGTGATCGACAAGGTCAATGCGAACATCCACGGGCTGTTCTGAGGTTGAGGTTGTCAGAACTTTCTGTTCTCAATGGCTTTAACCTTAAGCAAGAGCTCTGGCCATTCTTCCTCCGGGATTTTCGCCCCCATGACTTCCACGGTTTTGGCAGCTACCAGAGAGGCTATGTCGCCGCACTGGCGGAGGGTCAATCCCCGGCTTAATCCGTAAATGAATCCGGCTGAATAGCTGTCGCCGGCACCGGTCGTATCAATGGCATTTGCCGAAACGGGATTGATAGTCAGGATTTCGTCCCCTCCGGCGACCAGCGATCCTTTTTTCCCGGTTTTGACGATGGCAATATCGCACAGGGATGCTATTCTCTTCACCGCTTCCTCAGGTTGAAGGCCTGTATAAGCAAAGGCTTCCTCCTCGTTGGCGAAGACGATATCAACATAATGGGTGATCAGGTGTTCCAGAAAATCACGGTTTTGTTCCACCACATTGTAACTCGACAAGTCGATGATTACTTCGAGGCCGGCTTCCTGTCCGGTGTGGAGGATGGTTTCGATCAGCCGGTGGTCCTGGACCAGGTATCCTTCAACATACAGATAGCTGTAGGGTTTCATGATTTCAGCCGGGAACTCTTCCGGGAGTAGTTCTTCGGCGGCTCCCAGGAAGGTGGCCATGGTTCTTTCAGAATCGGGGCTGACAAGGGCCATTACCCTTCCCGTACCTGAGGAGCTGTAATAGAGATGGGTGGCCACCCCTTTGTCGGCAAACTCCTTTTCGAAGATGGCTCCCAGGTCGTCGTCGCCGATTTTGCCGGCATAACCGCAGCAGGCGCCCAGAGAAGCCAGGTTATGGATGGTGTTGGCCGCGGAGCCGCCCGTGGTGACATTTTTCTGCCAGGGGCGGGTAGCCTGGTATATCTTCCAGGATTGGATTCCGTTGACCAGGGTCATGCTGCCGCGGGGCAAACTGAATTGGTGAAGGATTTCGTCATCGGGGAGGGCGATCATGATATCGACCAGTGCGTTACCTATGCCGAGGATGGGCGGGAAAGCGGAAGGAGACTCCATTTGTCGTGATTTTTATTTTTTACAAAAATATTTTTTCTTTCTGAAAAACCTCTTATTTTTGCACCGCTTTAAGAGAAAACTGAAGCGAAAAATTCCCTAGTAGCTCAGTCGGTTAGAGCGGCGGACTGTTAATCCGTAGGTCGTAGGTTCAAGTCCTACCTGGGGAGCCAAAAAGAAAGCTGATTATCAAGGGGTTTCAGAAATGAGGCCCCTTTTTTATTTTGCATTTTCGGGCGATTTTACCTATATTTGAAGCCATATACTTATAAATAGCTTATAAAGAAATGGCTACTTTTAAAGCAGTAATACTTACAGGGGATATCCACATTCGGCAAGACAACACAACTAATGTCAAGATAAGGATTGTCCATAAAAGCAAACCAGCCTATATCTCCACCGACCTATACGTAAACCCGAAAAAGTTTAAGGACGGGCAAGTCGGCGGGAATGACAACGCCAATTTCCTGAATAGCCGCATCAGGGATGAAATTAATAAATATACACTCCGCTATTGGAAAATAGGGAGCCTTGCCGATAAACTCACCGTGAATGAAATCAAGGAGCGGGTAATATCTGATGCGGAAGATTTCACAATTGACTTTATTGATTTTGCAGATAAATATGTAGAGTCGTTAAAGAAGCAGGGAAAGACCGGATCTGCCAGAGGGCTTACCGGTGTTATTGCCAACTTGAAGAGATTCAGGACCAGCATTAAGTTCAGCGATATTGACACCCATTTTTTGAATGAATTTGTTGATTTCTTGAAAGCGAATGGTGTAAAGAATGCGGTTGATAATTATATGCGGGAGTTCAGGCTTCTTTTTAAGGCCGGGATTGAAAAATACAATGATGAAGACCGGGGGATCATCAGGATTCCCCATTATCCTTTCCGGAAATTCAAGTTTGAAAAAATTAAGCGCACGACCTTTGAAAACAGGTTGACCATCGATCAGGTCAAGCTTATAAATAATTATAAATGTGAGCGGGAAAGGGAGCAAATGGCTAAAGACATGTTCATGCTCAGTATTTACCTGATCGGGATAAACAGTGTGGATTTGTACAATCTTGGAAAGCCTGATAAGGGTGGTAGGGTTAATTACACCCGCGCAAAAACAGGGAGGGATTATTCCATAAAATTGGAACCAGAAGCCATTGAGATTATAAGCAGGTATGAAGGTGAGGGAAGATTGATCAATATGTCGGCACGTTATACCAACTACCTGGACTGGCAAAAATATGTCAATATTGAATTGAAGAAAATAGGACAATCGATCTTAGTAGAGCTTCGGAAAGAAGATCCCGAGGCTTCGTTTCCCCAGAACATCTCCACCAACTGGGCAAGGCACACCTGGGCCACCATCGCCCGCAACGATTGCCGCATAAACAAGGATGATGTCGCCCTTTGCCTTGGACATGAAGATTCTGATAATAAAGTGACCGATGTATACATCCAGTACGATTACAGCATTATAGACGAATCGAACCGGAAAGTGCTGGATACACTGATTGAGAAAAAACCCTTTATTGAGGAGAAGAAAAAACGTGGAAGGAAGAAGGCATCTGCGTGATCAGTACCTGCTTTTCCGTGATATCTCCTTGAGGTAGAAAAGCTGCATCACATCCTTGAGATTGACTTTGAAGTCCGCATATTCCGGTCCGTTGTTCCAGCTGTGGCAGGTGATCTCACCGGTTTCCCGGTCATGTTTTGTGACCTCCTTGCATGTGATCCCTTCGTTTTTATGGAGGATGATGAAAACCTTGGGTGTGTAAAGTCCTTCCTTCCAGTAATCCCGGTGCAACTCCCTGCACAGGACGATATCCCCGTCGCATATGCTCATTTCCGTACCGTCGCGCATGCTGTCGCCCCGGATCTCAAAAGCCACGTAATTGCCATTCTCGTATTTGCGGGTGGAAAAATAAACCGGCTGGGATTCCAGGTATTCATGGTCGCCGAATCCCCTGAGGTAACCCGCGTAGGCGAACTGGCTGACCAAGGGGGCACTGGTGATCTGTTCATTCTTTTCGGCAACCAGCACGTTTGATTTGACGGGGTCGACCATCATCTCCCCTTCGCCGGTCATCAGCCAGGTGGCATTCACCTGGGGAAAGGTCTTCAGGATGGTATTGAGCACCTCAAAGCCCGGTTTGGTCTGCCGTTTCCCAACGATGTTTTCGACAACCGAATTGTAACTGTACCCCATCGCTTTTGCGAAATCGAATTTGCTGCGGCTGAGCAGGGGCACCAGCTGCGCTATCCTTTCGTTTATGCCACTCATTGATCCTTAGTTATTTCAAACCCGTTTAACTATAAGTATATTGAATTATATAAACAATCGGTAAATTTTTTTAACAAGGCCGGTGTTTATAAATCTTTTCCTTTGCTTAACAAGATGTTGCGACTCAAAGAACGTGACAGCAGCAGGTATTTGACAACGGGCTGTTGCCTTTTCATTTTCTTCTCTCTATGTTTGCGGTATGTGAAATGAATCACAAAAAACGCAAAGGTAACACTTTATATTTACTAAACAAAACAGGAATAGTTAAATCTGTTAATTACCATGAAAAAAGAGAAAATGATTCCTTCAGGCAGCCAGGAACTTAAAAAAAGGCTTCCACGCGGTGCAATAAAGGCGTTGGCCACCAAGTACGGATACAGCCTTGTGTGGATTGGTAAGGTGGTGGCCGGCCATTCAAAAGGAGATCCCCGCATTATTGAGGATGCTGAGATTCTGGCATCGATTGAAGATAGGAACAGGGAAGCATTTAACCTTGCGCTCTGCAGTGAAAACCGTGAAAACCAGGCCGTATGATTTACGAGATAAGTGAGTACAAACTTGAGTCTCTGCTTAAGGCAGCATGTAAAGCAGGGGCAAGCCAGGTTCTTACCGAAGTTGGGCTGAAGAAAGGGCATATTTCCCAAAGACAGGCGTTCAGCCGTTTCGGTGAAACCAGAATCATGCGATGGAGGAAGGAAGGTAAAATCGTGCCCATAAAAAATGGTGGGAAAATCTACTATGACCTGAATGATTTGGACAGGTTGAAAAGCATCAATGAGCTTTACACTTTTAATAGCTCCATTGAAGAGGAAAAATGAACCTTAGAGGTCTCAATATAGTGGAAGAATCTCCTTGTTATTGGGCCTTTTCCGGTCATGCCTTTGTTTAATCCCTTCCAACTATGAAAATCCCTATTAACCCAATAAATAAAACTATGAGTGCAAATGAAATTCAGATCCACGACCCTGAACTTTCCGGCAGCCTTTCCCTGCGTCAGGATAAAATCTTGGATATGCTTAAAGACCTTCATGCCGCAGTGACAAGTGGCGAGGTCCGCAGCGTCAACCCCATCCTGGAGAAACACGGTTTCTCCACCATGCTTTCCACCATCATGAAGAACATGGGCATTTTTGAAAAGGATGGAACCATTCGCTGGAGTCACCCATCCGAACCCACTCCGGATCTGGCGGTCCGGCTGGAGCGATACTATCAGCTTTATCCGAAAATCGTACAGAGTAAAAGCGAGATCCAATCCTATTTTGAAAGCCCGGATCCATTTCCCGTGCCTTTAAATAAAATCTGGCAGCTCATGGAGTTCGAGCAGTACAATAACGCAAAGCGTTCATTGCTAAAGAACTGCGAGGAAGGTAAGGATTACGTCGTCCTCCTGAAAGAGGCGAAAAGCGTTGAAAACAGCCCAAATGATCCCGAGGCCGAAATATTTAAACTTTCCAGGACTGGGTTCCAATTGTTCCTTTTGACGGCGCAAAAGCCTATGGCCAAGGTGTTTGCCAGGCTTATGATCGATATGATGAACCAGCGCCGGGAATTTTATTTAAAGGTGAACTCCGGGGTGGCTTACCTCTCCGAAAAGGCGAACCTGATGGGGGACGTGGAAGAGTCCATCCGCTACCTCCAACGTTTTCACAAAACCCTTTCGGAAGATGTCAGGGCCATGTGCTGCGATCCCGGTCAGCTGGTCCTGGGCTTCGAAAAGGATGCCACCCGCATCTCTGTTTTGAAAGCCTTCGATGAAGCAAGGGAGATAGCCACCCGAATCTTCAATGTCACTTCCCTTGATATGAATAACCGCCAGATTGCCCTGAAATGAAAATAAAACTTGTGGGGGCCCTGCCCCGCGAACTTCGCGATATGGGCGTCAAACCGGGTCAGACCTTCGACGCCTTCCCGGCCCAAAAGACCAGCACCCGTGCAGTCCAGTTCTACATCTGGCGCAATGAGGAGCAATGCATTTGCACCGTGTGGCCTGAAAACTTCAGCATCATTAAATAGTCCCATCATGAAACCGATTCAAACCTTACCGGTGAAACGAAGCCACAAATCCCTCCCTGCCCCCGGTCAGGAACCCGCCGACCGGGTGGTGCGGCTCTGCTACTACACCCTGATCGCCTTCGCCGTGCTGGCGGTGGCCATGGCCGCCTACAGCGGTTTCACAGCTTAATTCCCCGCCCCTTTTATGATTATTCCTCAGGAGACAGCCGAAAGGATCAAATCCGTGTCACGCCTTGAAGACGTGATCCCCGGCCTTCAGAAGGCTGGCCGCAGCCTTTACGCCCGTTGCCCTAAATGCGGACAGCTGGACGAGAAGAAGAAGAAGGGGCTCATGCTCAACCCTGTGCGGCAGATCGCCAAGTGCTTCTCCTGCGGGTTCGGGGTGAACAACGCCGTGGGCTACCTGATGGAGGCTTCAGGGCTGACCTATCCCGCAGCCCTGGAGCAGCTGGCCGCTATCCACGCCATCGACATCGAAAGTCCGGATAACCGGTCAGAGCGCCTGGAACATGAGCGCCGGCTTATTGAAAAGAAGCGGGAGACCTTCCGGGACCGGCAACTGACGGGTTCCGGACTGACCGAGGAGGACATTATCGCCGTCACCCTGGACGATGCCGGAGTGCAGAAGCACGTGCCTGCCTTTCGCAGCGGAACCAGGGACCAGTATGGGACCATCCAGACAGGGGCGGGGGATGACCTGCTCATTTATTATTACGACCTGCAGGGGCGCCAGGTCACCTACCGGCAGGAGAAGGGGAACCGCATCAGGCCCCTGATCCGGATCCGGTGGCAAAACCCGGACCTTCACCTGGACAAGGAGGGAAAGCCCATCAAGTACGAATCCCCCTACGGCAGCGGATCGCACGTCTACATCCCGGAAAGGCTGCGTCAGATCTACCGTGCCGGTACGCCCACCGAGATCCTTTTCCTGCAGGAGGGGGAGAAGAAGGCGGAAAAGGCCACCAAGCACGGCCTGGTAAGCGTGGGGATCATGGGGATCCAGAACGTGGGGAGCCGCGCCCACACCCTTCCGCAGGACCTGCAGCTGGTGGTCCAGAAATGCGAGGTGCGCCAGGTGGTCTTCATGCTGGATTCGGACTGGGATGACCTCTCGGCCACCCTTCGCCCCGGGGACCAGGTGGACCAGCGGCCAAAATCCTTCTTCTACGCGGTGAAGAACTTCAAGGAGTACATGCGCACGCTGGTAAACCTGGGGATCTCGGTGGAGATATGGTTCGGGTACGTGCGTAAAACCGCCTCCGGGGCAAAGGGCATCGACGACCTTCTGGTCATGGAGCTGACGGGGAGGGAAGGGGAGCTAAAGGGCGATATCCTGGAGGCCATGCACCACAAGGACGGTGCGGGCCACTGGGTGCAGATGCACAAGATCACCATGATGGCCGACAACCAGATCGCCGACCTGTGGCTTCTGAACGATGCCGAGGCCTTCGCCCGCCGTCACAGGGAGAGGCTTTCCACCCTGGCGGAATTCAAGATCGGCAAGCTCAAGCGCCGCTTCGACGAGAGCGGAAGGCTGGAGATGGCCCAGCCCCTTCTCCCCTCCGAGCAGTACTGGATCGAGATCCACCGCACCACCCAGGGGGGGGACCTGCGCACCGAGCTGCAGTTCGACTACGCCAACTGCTTCAACTTCCTCAAGAACCACGGGTTCGGGCGCTATCGCATGAAATCGGGCACCTGGGACTTCGTGCGCATCGAGAATCGGGTGGTGACCAAGGTGGACAACTACGACATCAAGGACTACGTCACCGAATACACCAAGGAGATCAAGCGCAAGGATGTGCTGAACATGCTCTACCGCGGCGGCCCCCAGTACCTGGGCCACGAGAAGCTCTCCAACCTGGACTTCGTGCAGCTCACCATAGAAAAGGCCACCCGCGACAGCCAGTGCCTCTTCTTCCGCGACATCATCTGGCGCATCTCCGCCGACGGCATCGAACAGGTCACCTACCCGGAGTTCAAGAACCACGTGTGGCAGGAGAAGATCATCGGGGCCAAGGTGGAGAAGGTGGAACCCCTGGTCCGGGTGCGGGTGATGGACCGGGAGTTCCGCAAATTGGTGAAGGATCCCGATTTCCGGGAGGTGCCCGACGGGGAGTTCTTCTACGACATCACCGATCAGGGTCGCAAATGCCACTTCCTGCAGTTCCTGGAGAACGCCAGCAACTTCAAGTGGCGCAAGCAGCGCCGCCTGCGCGATGCCATGGATGCCGGCCAGGACATCCGGGAGGATGACCGCATCACCACCGACGAATGGATGCACGATTCGCGCCACCTCATAAACAAGCTCACGGCCATCGGCTATCTTTTGCACGACTATAAGAACGACTCGGAACTCAAGGCCGTGATCGGGATGGACGGCAAGCTCTCCGAAGTGGGGATCAGCAACGGCCGCACCGGCAAATCCCTGGTGGGCAAGGCCCTTGAATATGTCATCCCGCAGGTCTACATCCCGGCCAAGAGCAAGAAGATCACCGAGGACAACTTCCTGTTCGGGGAGGTGACCGAGAAGCACAAGAACATCTTTCTGGACGACACCCGGGCCAACATCGACTTCGAGTTCTTCTTCCCGCTGATCACCGGCAAGCTCAAGGTCAACCCCAAGGGGGCGCAGCCCTTCACCCTGGAGCAGGGTGACACACCCAAGCTGTACATCACCACCAACCACGCCATCAATGGCGAGGGGGCCTCGTTCAAGGACCGTCAGGCCTTCATGGCCTTCTCGGACTATTACAACGAATTCCACAAGCCGGTGGACGACTTCGGGATCAACTTCTTCTCGGAATGGGACAACGACCAGTGGAACCTTTTCTACAACCTGGTGGCCACCTGCCTGGAGCTTTACTTTCGCTCGATCCGGGAAGGATGGGCGGGGAACAACGCCGGGATCGTGGATCCCCCGATGGAGAGCATCACCCGGCGCCACCTGCGCCAGATGATCGGGGAGGACTTCCTGCAGTGGGCCGACGCCGCCTTCACCTGCACAAGCGAGGGTCAGCCCACCCCGGGGTCCAAGCTCAACTACCAGTGCGTGCGCAAGGAGCTTTTCGACGAGTTCATGGACCAATACCCCCACGCCCGCAAATATGTCACCAGCACCAGCTTCGGCAAACGGATGCGCCATTACTGCCGCTTCCGGGGATTCCACTTCAACCCGGCCAAACCCAGCGAGGAGGGGATGGACTTCTTCTCCTGGAGAAAGCTTCACCCCGGGGAGCTTTTCGAGGGGGAGACCGACAAGACCGGGGGGAAGGAATACTGGACCATCGCCACCGACAAATGGACAGGGATCATCTGATCCTTCAATAATAGTTAACCGCGAAAAACCGATAATACCATATACATGATGAATGCGACCCAAAACCCCGCCCAGGGGGAACCCACCCCGGTGGTGCGGTTCCTGAAAAACTGGAACAACAAGCTCACGGGCGATTACTTCACCTCGATCCGCCTTCGGGGGGAGAAATACCGCCGGGGCAACACCCTGAAGCTTCTGCTGTGGGAGAGGGGCATCTACCGCACCCTGGGACAGGTCCGGGTGGTGGAGGCCAAACCCCTTCGGCTGCACCAGATCACCCCCTACATCTCCTACCTGGATGCCGGCATGGACGTGGACCGGACCAAGGAGATGCTCTACCACATGTACAGGGAAAGGGTGCCGGATGTCAACCAGGCCGATTTCGTGCTGGTGCTCTTTGAAAGGGTAAGGGGGGGACAGACCCAGGGAAGGCTTTTCTGATGTTTTTCAAGGGGTCCCAAAGGGGTTCAATGGGGGGTCAACGCTCCGGAAACCATGATCAATTGTCTGTGAAACAGGTATATATATTCTTTCTTTTATTTTTTTTCATTTTCAATAAGGTGACCATTATAAAAAAGGGAAAATTTTTGTGCAATTGTGCGCACTTTTTTTATTCGCTGTGGTACAGCGAGTTACAGCGCACTTTTTTTGCACTTTTTTGCACAAAACGCACTCTGTGCAGCACTATTTTCATTAATGCACTGCCAGAGAGGCGATTAGGGGCATTTGTGCACGAAAGCACAAACGCACGATTTTTTTTACGGTTTTCACAAGGGGGTGCCTCCGTAAAAAGTTGGGGGGGGAGGGGCCTTTCCCCTGCCGGTTTGCGCCTTTGTAAAACCATAACGACTCCGTTAACTTGTAACCATTTAAACCATACGACATGCCTTCAGGAATTTTCTGTACCGTCCGACTCGACCCCTTCTACCAGGCCTTCCTTCGCGCCCGGTTCGAACAACCGCCCGGGGAGCCCTTCCGCTTTTCCAAGGGCCATGACCTGAGCCTCTTTTTCCAGGCCATGCTGCGGCCCCTGCCGCCCGATCACCCGGAGCCCGATCACGGGGAGAACGCCTTTGTGATCGAGATTCCCTGGATGGAGCACAAGAACCCCCAGACCTACCGGTGGATCTCCCCCGAGCGGAACGTGATGTTCTGCGGCCGGGTGATGCGCTACTGGAAGCTGATCTCCCACGACATCATCGCCCAGGCCCGCAGGCTGGGCATGGAGAAGAAGGAGGTGATCTTCTTCCTCCTGGAGGAGCTGGAGATCCCGCTTCAGTATTCCGACCGGGTCGAGAGGGAATACTCCCGGTATTTGCAGGAGGAGAGGCAGCGGAGGTTCGTATCGAAGAATAAAATGTTAAAAAGTGTTAAAAGGATATCAGATCGTCGCCTGAAATCCCTCTGACCCCGACAGCGGGCAACGCCTGCCAACGGGCGACGACCCTTTCCAACGCCGTTTTAAACCTTCAAATCTTGCGCATCATGATCACTTTGCCAAAACCCACGGAGAACCTGGGCGGTCTTCTCAGGATGTGGGTCTTAGAACCCTCCGCCGTGGCTTCCCTTTCAAGCGGGGTCCTTTCGTTCTCCGGCCAGGGTGATGTCATCTGGCTGTACATCACCCCCGAGTCCTCGCACGCGGACTGTGAGCTCAGGCGATCCGCCGCGGGCCATTATTACGAGCTCTCGGTGGGGGGCTTCACCCCGCGGATCCGGGAGGAGGCCCAGCGGCTGTTCGAAAGGATGGCCGGCCGCAGCTACGTGGTGGTCCTTCGTGACGGCAACGGGCAGTACCAGCTGGCCGGAAGCCCTTCAGAGCCCCTTCGGTTTTCCTTCTCGGCCCGAACGGGCAGCGCCGTGACCGACCGCAACGGTTACGAGGTGAAGTTCGAGCGGCAGTGCACCATGCCCCTTCAGCAGATCCAGGACCCCTTCGTGGTGTGATTCGCCCGGGCTAAAAGCCTGGTTTTGCCGGCCATCCGGGGCCTTCTGTCCTTTTAAGGGGGCGCCCCGGGCCATACCATTGCCCTGAAATTAAATTCAGGGGTGGTGCATGGCCGCGAAAATCATCCACATTGACAGTTATATCGGACGGTGGGGTTACTCCAAGGAACTTCTCCGCTACGACCTTGACGGCACCCAAAAAGACGGGGCCGTGCTTCGCGTGAGCTCCCTGGGAGGGGACGTCTTCCACGCCCTTGACATGTACAACCAGATCGCCTCGCACGGGAACGTGGAGGTGGTCTTCGCCGGTCCTTCGGCCTCGGCGGCCACCTTTCTGGCCATGGCGGCCAAACGCATCTCGATCGTGGACAACTGCTTTTTGCTTGTCCACAAGGTCATGGCAGGTGTGGACAACTACGGCCTTTTCAACGAGGACGAACTGGACGAGCTGATCCGCAGCCTCAAGAACCTGAGGTCGGAGAACCGGGAGTTCGACAAGGTGATCGCCCACATCTACGCAAAACGCACGGGCCGCACCCACGAACAGATGATCCGCCGCATGAAGGCGGGCACCTGGATGTCGGCCGCCCAGGCGCTGGAGGAAGGGTTTGTGGACCGCATCATTGAGCCCGACCAGAAGGTGAACTACCACTCGGCCCGCTTCGTGGCCATGGTCAGCTCCCTGGAGCTTCCCCCGTTCCCGCAGCAGGGGGCGGGGAATGCCGAGGATGGGGCAGGCGCCGGTGATGGCATGCCATCAGACCTGGAACAAATGCAGCGGCAAAACCAAGATCAAAACCAACACCAACACCAACACCATGAAAATATGAACCATTACCCGCGCATCTGCGCCACCCTGGAAATCCCCTCGCTGGAAAGCTCAGGGGAGGGGACCTACCTGAACGACGAGCAGCTCTCCATGGTGGAATCGACCCTGGAGGATGCCACCCACGCCCTTGTCAACTTTGACACGGCCCTTTCGGAACGCGACCTGGCCCGTGAGGCCAACCAGGAACAGCAGGAGCGCATCACCCGGCTGACAGCTTCCGTTGCCCGGGCCGAAGGAGAAAGGGATGCCTCCCGCTCGGAGCTGGATATGGCCAGGGCCGAAACAGAAACCTCCCGGGAAAATGAGCGCCTCTCCCGCGAGGAGCTTTCTGCGCTGACCGCCCTTTTGGACGCCATAGACCCTTCGGTGGCCGAGGCTGTGACTGCCCAGGACAAAACCTCGGCCATCCGCGCCCTTCTTGCCCGCATGCCGGGGGCGCCTCCGGCCGGCATCATGGACAAGGGGGATCCCGACCCCCGGCCCGACGGGGTGGACTGGGCCCTTATCAACAGCCTGCCGCACAACCGGGCGCTGGACAAGAACCTGTAACGCCTAAAACTGTAGTATAATGAGCATAAACATTTCAAGCATTGTCGCCGAATTCGGGGCCTATTACGAGAATGCCGGCCAGAACAAGAGCCGCATCCTTCGCATGCTGACCCAGGGCCGCGAATTCACCCAGTATTGCACCCCCATGAAGACGGACGACACCATCTTCCGTCTCTCCAACGCCTCGTTCAACACCCTGGTGCAGCCCTTCCAGAAGGCCTTCACCCAGAAGGGGGGCGTCACCATCGTTCCCAATGAGATCCGCGTCTTCCACCACAAGATCGACGATGAGTTCTACCCGGACGACATCAAGGCATCGTGGCTGGGCTTCCTGGCCATGAACAACGTCAACCGCGAGGAGTGGCCCCTGGTCAAGTGGATGGTCGAGGAGTACTACCGCAAGCAGATCGACCGGGACATGGAACTCCTGGAGTACTTCAACGGGGTGTACGCCGCCCCATCGGTAGGAGTAGCTGGAGTGGACGGTACCGGCATGGACGGGATCAAGAAGCTCTTGCAGGCGGGTGTGGACGCCTCCACGATCAACTCGGTGGACATCGGCGCCCTGGCACCCGAAACCATCTTCGACCAGGTGGAGGCCTTTTCGGACGCCATCGCCGAGGTGTACCAGGGGATCCCTATGAACATCTACATGTCCAAGTACTGGTATAAGAAGTACCTGCAGGACAAACGCGCCCAGACCTTCTACCAGAGGACCTCGGACGCCCAGATCGACGCCAGCGTGGATTTCACGCCCCTGTCGGTGAAAGGACTGGCCTGCATGGTGAACACCGACATTATCTGGTGCACTCCGAAGGAGAACCTTCTGCACATCACCACCGAGACCCTGACCAAGAACCAGTTCCGGCTGGAGGAGGCCAAGCGCTGCGTGGCCGTGATGGCCGACTGGTGGGAAGGGCTGGGGTTCGGATTGAACCAGGTCATCTGGACCAACCTGCAACCCACCGTCACTCCCTGATAGTCACATACCTGATGTCCCATAGCAGCTTGATAATGGATCGTCCCGGCCGTTGGCCGGGCGATCCTTTGACAACCACAACAACACAACGACATGGAATTTACCGCAGTTGACAAGAACCTGAAGAACGGGGCCAACATGGGCTCCATCGCGCAATACATTTACTTCGCCAAGTACGAGGATGTGGCCACCTGGCCCACCCGGCCTTCGAATCCCACGACCATCGAGGAGAACGGGGTGCTGACCGGGGAGCTGGTGATGAAAAGCACCAGGCAGATGTTTCCGCTGTATCTGACGGACGATACAGGAGAGTTCAAGATCGAGATGGTGGGGGAGACCGACGGGAAGAGCTATGTCCTGAGGGTCTCGCTGTTCCACCCCGGCCTGAAGACCAAGATCCTTGGCTTTCTGAACTACGCCAAGAACGAGAACCTGGTGATCATCGCCCGGGACAACGACGACCAGCTGTACCTGCTGGGGGACGAGGTGCGTCCTGCCATCTTCACCGGATCCCCCGATGGTGCCGGGACCGGCAAGGAGACGGCTGGCCGTCGCGGGGTGAGCATGGAGTTCTCGTTTAAGTCTGCCAATGTATACGTGTATACGGGTAGCGTGCCGCTGACACCGGCCCTGTAACATGTGGAGGAGGTATTTCCGGTTCCAAATGGTTCCCGGGGTGATGATCCACCCCCGGTTCGGGAGGATCGATTTCCGCAGGGATGACTTGGACGAGGGGATGCTTCGCCAGATTGTGGAGCAGGGGTGCTACTACCTGGAGCTGACCCCGGAGGGGCAGAAGGAGTTTTATGGGGTTGAAATTCAGGAAAGAATTGAGGAAGTCACAGATCAAAAGCGAGTTAAGAAGAAGAAAGAGGTTTCGTAAGCATTCATAGTGTAAGTTTTTGGAATTAATTGATTGAGCCGGTGCTACAGAGTGCCGGCTTTTTTGTAGATTTAGGGTATTAAATAAAACTTATTTTGGCAATGTTATCCACTCAGCATTTGTGTTTTATACCTATTTTAGGTTGGGTTATAAACAAATTGTGCGTAATTGTACAAAAACAAAAAAAATATGAAAACTTTTTTAGCTGACATAATACCAAGAATACAGCGATATAGTCAAAAACTTGATGATTTGACTAAATTAACTAATCAACATTGGGTTTTATTAGGTGACATTTCAGAAGAAAAAAGAGTGTTTATTTTTAGGAGCAACAACCAGCTTCTAATTTCTGAAAATGGAATAGTGGAAAAAGGAAGTTGGGAATACATTGGTAATCAATCATTACTCTTAGAAACGAAAAAGAAGAATTACTTAATGAAACACGGTTTTCTTGATGAAGATATATTCGCTTTGAAACTTGATAGCTTTGATACATATGCTTTCTTCGTGAATGAAACAAGATATAAAAGGGAATTAAATAACATACAAGACATACTCACTTTCCTTGAACGTAAATATCTAAGTAAAAATTCAGGGCCAAGTTTAAAAAAACCAAAATTTAGAAGTTATAACAACTTAGGTCGTGGTTATCCAAATTACTGTGAAGACGAACCTTTAGAACAAAAGCAAATATTTGGTGGGAAATATTTCATTATAAGAATTCATTTTGAAAATTCATTTAGTGATTCCTACTACTTTTATCCTAAAAAAGGTAAATATAGTTATCAGAAAAATTACAAGGGAGAAACTTTTTTTGACAATAAAGATGATTGTCTTTATGATTTATATGAAGACCGTATACGTTATCAATAAACACATACGCAAAACAGGCGTTTGGCTCAATGACGGGTGATGTGGTTAATTAAAAATTCTACCTCTTATCAACTTTTATGGTGTATTGATAGTTTAGTGCTCTGAAATCCACCATTGCGCCAAGCACCAAAACGTTAGATGTAAATATTGAAAAATAAAAATTGTGAGGACATATATTTCTGACATAATTCCGAGAATTCAAAAATTCTCTCAAAAATTAGATAACCTTACTCTTTTAACAAATCAACATTGGGTTGTAATAGATGAAATTGACAATAATAAGAATGTATATATTTTTAGACAAAATAATGAACTTTTAATTTCACAAAACGGTAAAGTAGAGAAAGCAAAATGGGAGTATTTAGGTAATAATTCGATTTTAATTGACCGTAATAGTGAAAGTTATTTATTTAAACATGGATTTTTTGACGAAAATATTCTTGCACTAAAAATTGACAGTAAAGATGAATATGTATTTCTAGTAAATGAAACAAAATTTGAGGTTGAGCTTAACTCATCATATGCTGTTTTTGATTTTCTGAAAAAGAAATATATAGATAAGAATATTACAAAATTAAATAGTTTATCAATTGAAAGCGAAAAATTAAAAATTCTTGAATTAATGCCAAATCACAAGAAAATTAAAGTATCGGAAAATAAATCGCTCTTGGGAAACATTACAAAAAAATATATAATTGAATTTGAAAATGGTATGTCAGGTGAAATATATGTTGAGAATGATAATGAATCTTATATATTGGAAAAAAACTCATGGAATTTGTTAAACACTAAACTAGTGTATATAAATATAGAATATTGTATAAACGCATTATATTACTTTTTAAAAACAGATAATATACTTCTTGATGGTTTTATTGATAGAAAGTTATAAATTCGGTTTTGGAAACCATAAAACATATTTACACATACAATATATATTTGAAAAGGATTATACACCTAACCACTAATACGCACTAAGTGCATACCTGGAATGGTTGCACATAGTACCATCCGTTTAATTGTCCTTTCTTCCTTTTTTTCTGCCAGTAGCTTTGGTTCCGGTTAGATTATAAACTGGAAAGATGGCAATGGAAGATCCCCGATCTCTTGTTTTGGAATGGCTACAGGCTGGGGCCGGTTATGAACAGGGAGCTGCGCTCTATGTCCAGGTGGGCAAAAACCGGAATATGGCCGCTTTGTTTCCGGGCAGGAAATACCGATTCCAATCAAAGCTTCGCTATGAGTTGTGTAAGTCCGTTGGATTAGACTGGAAAAAGTTGCCATCAGGAACCAAAATTGAAGAGGGTCCGGGTGTGATCCGGCCGGCACCGGTTTCCGATTCTGATTCTTCTTTTTCGTTTGCTTCTCCTTCTCCTTCTCCATATCCTTCGATTGTTGTTTCTGATTCACCGGACCATGGATGTCCGGCTTTAAATGACAGTGAACAGTACCCATCGGTTGTTCGACGAGTGATCCACGAATACGGGGAGGCTTACCGGGAGCGTAGCCGGCTGCATTACCAGATGAGTACCGGGCCCGGGGACAACACATCTGAATCAATGGCCGTAAGGCGGGATTTGCTGGCCAGGATAAAGGCCCTGTCACTGCGCATGGATGAGCTGTTTACAGCCAAGGACAATTATCTCCGCAGCAAGGTGCTGCCGGATGCCGCTGCGCTTTGGCCTCCGGGAAAGGATTCAGTTTCTTCCTCTTCCTCTTCCACCTCCTCTTCTATTTCTTCATTGGAGGATCAGCCTTTGCCGGATGATCCGTTGGAGCTTCGCAGGCTGAAGAAAAACCTGCAGACCTACAACGTGAAGGACAACAACCTGCTGCTGTACCAGTCCGCCACCGTACAACCGCAGAAGCACCCCATGCCTGCGGGTCCCCGGCGTCTGGGGATTGAAAAGCGCATCAGGGCGAGGTTAAAACAGATCGAGCGGATCGACTATAAACTGGTGGAACATGCTGGTTAACCTTTCCGGAGTTGAATCTGTTGCTGCGGTTGGTGCGATAGTAGCGCCTCAGGTGACCAATCCTTCTTTTGGTCCGGCGGTCCTGGTCCTGCAGCCCCAGTCCAAAGCCATGGTGGGGGATGTTTCCGTGTTGCTGGAAAACTCCTTTTCTGTGCTGGAGCAGGGAAGGGACATCCACTTCTACAGCTTCGGGAACTTCAACCTGGTGCGGCTGTTGATGCACCTACTGAAAAAGACGGGGCCGGCCCACCTATTCATGACCTCGTACTCCTTCAGTCTGCGCAGTATCGAGCAGCTGCAAAACCGGCTGGAGACACGGCAGCTCCTTTCCTTCCGGCTGATCGTTGATCATCGGGTCAAATCCATGAGCCCCAAGCCCTTCCAGATGCTCTCCACCGCCTTTGACTACCGCTGCCTCTCGGTCCACGCCAAAGTGGCCCTGCTGTGGAACCAGCAGTGGAAATTGTCGGTGATCACCAGCCAGAATGCCACTGATAACCCCAAGATGGAGCGGGGGGTCATCCAGACCGACCCCGCCGTGTTTGATTTTGACCTTAAAGTCCTGGAAGATGCATTTGAGCGAGGAACAACTTAAGGAGGTGGAGATGATGGCCTCGCTGTTCTTCTCGGTGGAGGAGATCGCCGTCAACCTGGAAATCCGGGAGGTGGATGAGCTCAGGGCCATGTTCGAACTCCGGGAAGGGGAGGCCTACAGGGCCTTCCAGAGGGGAAGGCTCCGGACCGAGGCCGAGCTTCGCACTGCCATCCGCCAGGCCGCCCTGAACGGGAGCAGCCCCGCCCAGCAAATGATGATATCCTTTTTAAAATCCTCTGAAATATGAAACGCTCCCTGGAGGAACAAAAATACGAGCTGATCCGGGCCCATGTGCTGCAGCCCGGGGAGTCGCCCCTTAACCAGGAGCAGCAACAGATGCTGGACCGCATCGTCTCGCTCTCGAAGGTCCTGGACAAGAACCCCGTCCAGAAGCAGGCCGTGGCCATCCACCAGGCCAAATACCCGGACATCTCCCGGACCCAGGCCTACCAGGACCTTCGGTTCGCCACACGCATGTTCAACACCTTCTACACCTTCGAATACGACTTCTGGCAGACGTGGCTGATCAACGACATCATCGCCAACATCTCCGAGTGCCGCCGTAAGGACACGCATCAGGACCGCAAGACCATCGCCCAGGAACACGCCAACCTGATCCGGGCCATCGGTGAAAAACCCGAGAACCTGCCGGATCCGCTGCGCAACGAGAAGCACCAGTTCTACATCCTGGTCAACGTGAGGAACGAGACCCTGAAGGTGGACCTGAATAACCTGCACAAGCTCCCGGCAGAGACCCTGCAGGAGCTCAACCGGGCGCTGTTTGCCGGCGGGGAGATCACCGAGGACCAAGCCGCCGAAATCATCAACAGTTGACGGGATGGTCACCGAACTGGTACACCTGAACTCCCCGCAGCTGATCTCGGTGCTCAGCGGGGCGCCCTCCCAGGTCGACATCCATGGCCGGGGGACGGGCAAGAGCTATATCATCGGCTGGGAGATCAACAACCTCGTGCGCCGGATGCCCCGGTCGGTGACGGCCATCACGGGCCGCACCTTCGGGCAGATCTATACCCGGACCCTTCCCAGCTCATTGAAATTCCTGGAGCAGATCGGGTATGAGAAGGACAGGGATTTCGTGATCGGGCGCCGGCCACCCAAGGGGTGGCTTACGCCCTACGAAAAGATCACCCGCTACGACAACTTCATATCGTTTTCAAATGGCACCGGGTTCCTTCTGCTGAGCCAGGAGAGGGAAGGGTCGGCCCGCGGGCCCAACATCGACCGCGAGATCGTGGACGAGGCCCTGACGCTTCTCAAGGAGCGGTATGACCAGGAGGTGTCGCCGGCCAACCGGGGGAACGAGGAGTACTTCGGGAAATTGTCAGGCCGTCCGGTGCCCCAGCACCACGGCTTCCGGTATGTTTCCTCGATGCCCTTCAATCCCGACCAGCGGTGGCTGCTGGATTTCGGGAAGTATTATGAGGAGGAGGCCGGGATCCCGCTGTTCGACACCTGGAACCGGATCGTGAACCTGCAGGTGCAGATGATGCAGGCTTCAGCCAGGGAGGACCGCAGGCTATTCTCCGACATCTGGAACGAGACCGTCCGGCTCAAAAAGCAGATCACCCCGTTCGTGTCCCGATCGGGGGTGCTCTTCACCCTGGCCAACGCCTTCGACAACCTCAAGAATCTGGGGTTCTCCTATATCCGAAGGGAGTATGAGAAACAATCCATGCTCACCTTCCTGATAGAGATCCTGAACTGGATGCCCGATCGGGTGGAGGACGGGTACTACCATTTCACGCCAGAGGTCCATTACTACTACGACGCCTCCAACGACAGCTACATCCGCTCGGTGGCCGAGAACTCGAACTGGAGCGGGGCGCAACTCGAGACGCCGGATTCGCGCTTCGACCTGGACTGCGACCCCTGGCAACCCCTGGAGATCGTCCCGGACTGGGGGAGCAAGATCTCACTCTTTTCGGTGGGGCAGGAGGGGAACTTCAACTTCGTGACCCGGATGGTGGAGCCGGTCGACAAGTTCATCAACGAATTCTACACCAAGCCCGACCTTTCGTCAGGGGTGATGATCAACGACCTGGTGGAGCAGTTCGCAGCCTATTACGGCAACCATTCAAGAAAGGTATTGGTGTACTTCCGGGACCGGTACGGGGACAGCCGCCAGCCCAACGCCTCGAATAGCACCACCTACAACCAGCAGGCCATCGACCTGCTGGAGAAACGAGGATGGACGGTGATCCAGAAGGTGCACCGGGGACAGGAGCCTCCCCAGCATGACAAATACCTGCTCTGGGCCAACATCCTGCAGGGTAAGGATACCCGCTATCCGCGGGTGATCTTCAATGCCCGCAGTTGCAAGTACACGCTGATCAGCATGAACAACACCCGGGTGGTGGAGCGCAACGGTAAGTTCGAGAAGAACAAGGCTTCGGAGCGCAATAACACCATCCTGCCGGAGGAGGCGACGCATTTCGGGGATGCGGCGGACAAGCGGATGTGGACCAAGTATGGGAGTTTGCTGGTAAGGCAGTCCACGTTTGTCAATCCGAGAATCTGATTTTCCCTGCTGGAAATGCTTGTTTTTTAAGTACTTAAATTAAGGTACTTTATGTGATCTTTCCCGTAAGGCCCATTACCATTGGGATTCAAGAAGAGATTTCTTTTTTTTTGCATTTAATTGTTTCTATTTATCTATATATCAGATATTTCGGTTTTTTTTCATTAACTTTTTCTGATGTTTAATCTCTTAAAACTTCAATTATGAGAAAAAAAGTGTTGATGTTGTTTTCGGTTTTCACATTCCTTGCCATTGGAATGGGTACGACCTGCACTGATGAGACATGTGCTGTTTGGCTTCCCAGTTCTCTCGAACAATTACAGGCAGCCATCGATGAAACTCCTGCCTTGAAGAATCCTGCGCTCTATGTACATTACGAAGCTGCCATGGAGGCTGCCGACAATGGTGACATGGAAGGTGCCATTAAGGAACTTGACAAGTTCATGAACATTGGCTGCCAGAAGAAGTATGCGGAAGTTTATGATCTATTTTTGAACGTAGAACAAGCTTTCTGGTGGTGCTATATCAGCATCGAGGAATATGAGCCTACGGAACCTTGAGATTATTCCCGGGTAAACGGAAGTATCCCAGATGCTGGTTTTCTTTGATTGATAAATGGTAAATGACGATTTCGTAATTCGGGACGCGGAATCATGCAGTTTGATAGCTGAAAGATTGGATCATTGTTAAGCCAATCCTTCAGCTATTTTTTTAAATACGTGGTCCTACAGGAAAAAGGCCTCTTGGTTATACTGCCTTATAGACAGACCGATGCGCGTAATCCTTCTGGTGATACAGTGCCCCATATGGAAATCCCAGGATCTGAACAGGATCATTTGTTCTTGCTATGCTCATGCAGCTTTTCCATGAACCTAACGTAAAGGTATGCCTCCTGCATGGAGAATACGATATGTTGACGTAAAAGGTAGCCCATGTTCTTTTTCTCGTATTCAGGCATATGGCTATCTGAAAAGACGACGTTGCTAGAATCCTTCTCCTGTTTGTAATTACCGAAAATCACATCATCGTTAATGGAGTCTTCGGGATAGAATTGTACGCAGAATTTTCTTTCCATGTCATGGTACATGAAAGGCACATTCATGGCTGCCTGGGTTCCGCAGGCGTCACACGTAAACAGATTTATCTTACCGCTTTGAAAATCCTCCCTTGCTTCGGGGTTAAGCTGGACGTTTAGTGAGGACCATACAATTACGTCTTGTTCATGTCCGCATTTGGGGCAGTTTACGGTAAAAGTATTTTCTAATGACATATCTGAAGGTTTTAGTATAGGGTAAAAATACCGATTTTCTCCGTTGGTTGTCAGGCTGTCAGTTGAGTTCAGGTTTTTCTGAGTCCCTCCTGTTAAATTTTCTTGCAAGTTATTGATCGCTCCACGGAACGGTCAAGGGCAGGCCCTGCGGGCTTGTCTCCCGCGGGCGGGAGCCTTCGCCCCAGTTTTCCTTTTGTTTTCTTCGCAGTTGCCCTAATCCGTGGCAGCTCAATGTTGGGGTCCGCCGAAAATTTAACCGGCGGGCCAGATGCCAATACAAATCCCCAGGGCAGGGGTGAATTCCATGTTCAAAAAAGAAGACATCATCTTCAGTTACACCACCCGCATGGCCTTTGACGACGGCGTGCTGATCCCGATCCCCACGATCATCTCCGGAATACTGGGGATCAATGTTCCGGTCTATTTCAACGATTCCGTGTGGAACCACTACGTTGACGCAAGCGGCGATCGTGCCGACTGCTCAGGGAAGACTACCGAAATCTCCCGGATCCTGGAAGCCTTTGTTCCCAAATCCAGGGAATGCGCCAGCTCGTTTCTGCGCTTTGACTTCGTGCTTCCCCGGCCTTTGACGCTGACCAACCAGCGCAATGAAAAGCTGAACCCGGACGGATCGCTGATTGTAACGATCAAGGCTGTCATCACTGCCGAAGATATTGACCGTCCCAACCCGGCTCTGTTTTTCATGTTACCCTGGGAGGACTGAGCCATGAACAAGCCCAAGATCACCAGGCATGCCTTTGAGTTGTATCTCAACGCCCATGGCCCCGCCCAGGGATCGGATCGGTGGATCATCGGTGGCCGCATCCGTATGATTGAAATGAACCTGTGCCAGTACGGCACCGCACTGCGCAAGTACGATCCCGGGATTTTCAGCCGTGCTTATAACCAATATCTGAAGATGTTATGAGCAGGATGGTGAGATTTCCACATGATCTGAGTCAGGGGAGGCGCAAGCAAGCCTCCCCCGGCTTTTCGCCTTTTGAATCCTTCCCGGTGCAGGACAGAATCCAGGGCGCAGGTGGCAGGATTGTCCGTGTTGAATCCCGCGGCAACCGGTTGGTTGTCGTTTCCAGAGAATTTTCCAATTCAAAATCTTCGGTAAAATGAAAAGATACAAGAACGATCCCTATCCGGTCACGGTAAGGTTCAACTCCAGGTGCTCCACCTGCGGCTGTGAACTTCGCAAGGGCGTAAGCGCCTATTACTGGCCATCATCCCGAAAAGTGTACTGTCCCTCGTGTGGTGAGCAGGACTACCGCCGTTTTCTGGAAAGCGCCCAGGACGAGGAGTTTCTGAACAGTCAGTTTGGACGCTATTGACCCTGCCCTATGAATCCTGCAGTACATACCTTGGAAATCCCCTTCGAGGATATTCTGCGGTCCCTGGATGCCATGCTCTGGGTGATCGGTCCCTACCTGGATGACGGCAGTCTGGCCGATCATCCCTGGATCCAGGATCTGGCCGAAGCTTACAATAACCTGGTAACGCTTATACCTTCAATGTGGAAGCACAATTACCCGGTCATTGAACTTGTTTGATCCTTTTGACCTCCGGCCTTCGGTCCGGAGGTTTTTTTTTGGTCGGTCAGCCTTTAAAACCCACCCGCATCAAAACTTCGCCATAATGGTGTGCGCCCCTGAGCACTGTGGCCATGACCAAAGAGGCCCGTATTCCCTTGTTGTTTCCGGGCAGCCGGCCCCGGGCCAATGGTTGCCGGATGCGGAACCCCTGCCGGCTTTTCCGGTGCTGATGCCTTTTCATGGTAAGTTTTGAAATTCCATGCCAAGCACGAGCCTGATATGCATACTGGGGCGCCTACGGCGAAAACAAGGATTTTCCCGGCATATCCTCGCTGCGCTGCGCTGGCTCCGGTATTCCAGTTCCTCCTTGTTTTTATGCAGATCAGACTCCGAATGTGCCGCATATAATTTCTTAAAACTTACTCACTATGAAAAGGCATCTGAAAATCACCGAAAAATCCCTGTGGCAGGAGTTCTGCGAGTATCTGTCAACCATCTACTGGCCCGAAGCCGAGAACGAGCTGCCACGGGAAACCGTGGAATGGGAATACAGGATATTTTGTGAGGTCATGGCTCACTAGCGCCCGGGGGGCGCTTTTTTTTTGCTCGTGTTTTACCTCCACCCTACATTCTGAACCGTTGATGTTCCATTATTCTGAAGTGGGCGTGCGCTTAAATTTTACAAAGTTATTGATCGACCATCGAAACGGCAAGGGTATATGAACGGCTTCGCCGCCCTTGCCTTATTCGCTGCGTCTCAATGAAGCTCCCTGCAAAATTTAACCGGCGCGCCAGAGGCCAATACAAATCTGCAGGGCAGCAGTGAAAAATATGTGTAAGGTAGTTCATTGTAAGAAAGATCAGTATGACGTGTACATCGGCCGGCCTTCGAAATGGGGCAATCCTTTTTCTCACAAGGCTGGCACCAGGGCAGATTTCGTTGTGGAGAGCAGGGAGGCGGCAATTGCTGCTTACCGGGATTGGATCACTTCGGGCGATGGCAGGTACCTGTTGAAGGACTTGCATGAGTTAAAGGGCAAAACACTGGGGTGCTGGTGCAGGCCTTTGTCGTGCCATGGCGATGTGCTGGCGGAGTTGGTTTCAAAGCATTGCCGGTAACAGCTTTTCAATCATCCTCAATTCTTCATTAACCGGCGTGCCAGATGCTGAAATAAATCTGCAGGGCAGCAGTGAATCCCATGTTCAAAGTGATCGTTGCCGGGGGAAGGGAATTCTCCGACTACCAGCTTCTTTCCTCCACCCTTGACCGTCTCCTTTCGCGAAAATCAGATGTTGAGATCGTTTCAGGCGCCGCCCGGGGTGCCGATTCCCTGGCCATCCGCTATGCCGGGGAGAGGCTTATTCCACTCAGGAAGTTCCCGGCCGACTGGGAAAGGGACGGCAACTCCGCGGGGTACAAACGCAACGTGGTGATGGCCCGGTACGCGGATGCCTGCGTCTGCTTCTGGGATGGCCACTCTCGCGGGACTGCCGACATGATACGGCTGGCCAACGAATACGGGCTTGATCTTCGGGTGATCAGATACCCCAGGCGATGAACCTTCGTCGCATCACCCGGTTGTCATCCGCCAGGCGGCTGACTTCCCATCCTTTGTACCGTGCGGCCAAGGCCGGCTCCCTTGGGGAAGCACGCCGGCTGGTGGCGGATATCATTCCGGATATAGATCGCTTCGCACACCTTTCGGGTTATGTCTGTCCTGTTCTGAAAAACTCCGGAAACCGGATTCCGCTTGCCCTGGCTGAGTTCATGTGCCATCATTCAGGACTGCAATTGTACGATGCCATCCGGCTCAGGCCCTTGGCCCATGGCTCGGCCATGATCGAGAGGCTTTACTATCAACCTGAATTCTCAGGCCCGGTCGCTCCCGGAAGCTACATCATCGTGGATGATGTCTACACTTCCGGATCCACGATCCAATCCCTGGTAAGATACATCGGGGCCGGGGGAGCGGAGGTGAAGGGAGCCTTTGTCATCGGCTCCAGCAAATCCACCCTGCTGAGTCCCCGAAGGGAGCAGGTCTGGGCCCTTCTTACCCGGTTCCCGGGGGTGGAGCGCTATTTTGACCTGGAAGATCTCACGGATCCCCAGATCCGCTACATGATGCGCTTTAACTCCCTGGGATCAATCAACGAACGGTATTACCGCTTTTGCCTGGAAAGGTTCTACGGCATGAGCGGGTGAGGCTTCCCCCATTGATTACAAATACAATACGCGGAAGGCCACGCTCTGATCGCTCCCCAAGGTTTCCACCCCGCCCAAGGGGGGATTTTCCTTGACAGGCCGGTCGTGTTTTCTTTGCCCTTTTTGTCCGTGGCATTTGTGCTCCCGGTCGGTGGCCCGCCCCCATGGAAATCCGCAGGGCAGGCTGCCGTGCATGGGCTCCCGGCCGGCCACTTTCAGGGTGAACGGGCCACCCCTTTGCCCCCTTATCGATTTTTTCTTCAGGCCAGCTTCAATCGGTTTTTGCGACCTGATTCTTCACCGCTCCCTTTTGCCGGTATTTTTTCGGCCACGCTGTTAAATAAGTGTGTCAAAATCATCTGCTAAGGTATTCTGCTGATCCCATCGGGCGCTTCGCTCTGTCAAGGATTTTCCCGGCATATCCTCACTCCCTGCGGTCGCTCCGGTATTCCAGTTCCTCCTTGACAGCCGTGATCATCAGAATTGCACCTTGCATATAATTTTTTAACACTTTAAAATTTAACATCATGGCTTACGAAAAAATTTACATCGGCAAAGGGACCCAGGTTCCGAATCTCCAGATCGCGAAAGTTACGCTGAAGCTGGAAGAAGTTGAAAAAATCGCTTACGAGCGCGACGGGGTGAAGTACGTCACCTTTGAAGTGGCCAAGCTCCGGGAACCCGACAAGTTCGGCCGCACCCACACCTGCTACTTCTCCAGAAGGGCGGATGAGCCGGTGAAACCGGAAGCTCCCAAAGCCAGGGGACGTAAAAAGACGGCAAAGAAGGAAGAAGCCGCCCTGTTATAAAGAAAAATCCTCTCGCCTTCGGCGGGGGGATTTTTTTATGGTCGCTTCCTTTTCCCGTTTCCCTGGATTGTCTGGTCCGGTTGGTTTCATTTTTTCTTTTTCCGTTCCTTTCTTTTTCTCTTTCTTTTTCTCTGAAGGGGGGCCTGTTAAATTTTCTTGCAAGTTATTGATCGCTCCACGGAACGGTCAAGGGCCGTGGCCCTTCGGGCTCGTCTCCCGCAGGCGGGAGCCCTCACCCCGGTTTTGCTTTTTCCATTCTTTTCAATTGCCCTGATCCGTGGCAGCTCAATGGCGGGACCGCCGAAAATTTAACCGGCGTGCCACAAGCCAATACAAATCCCCAGGGCAGGGGTGATACCCAATGAATTCATTCGATTTTTCAGTCTGCGAGATCGAGGTCTCCTATTCCCATCGCGTGCCTGCCAAAAGCAGGATCAACGTGACTACCTCCACCGACGCCTACAAGGCCTGCACCCAGTTCTGGCCGGGCTACGACCATGTGGAATACTTCTATGTCCTTCTGCTGAACCGCAGCAACCAGATCCTGGGGGCTCACCTGGCCTCCAAGGGGGGATTCACCGGGACGGTGATCGATGTCAGGGTGATCTTCCAGGTGGCCCTCAAAGCCTGCGCCACCTCGATCATCGTAGCCCACAACCACCCCTCGGGCAACCTCACGCCCAGCGATGCCGACCATGTGATCACCCGCAAGATCAAGGATGCCGGAAAACTCCTGGACATCCTTTTGCTGGACCACCTGATCCTGACCTCCGAGTCCTTCTTCTCATTCGCCGACAACGGCGTGCTGTAACCTTTAAATCACGACTACGATGAAATGGTTTCAGAACATTACAACGCTGGATGAGCTGCGGTCGGAGTACCGCAGGCTCGCCCTTTTGCATCATCCCGACAGGGGAGGGTCCACGGCCGACATGCAGGAGATCAACAACGAGTACGACCTGCTGAGCAAACGGCTGATCAACGGCAACGCCTCCTTCTCCCAGGGACGTAAATCCTGGGAGCACTTCGTATCCACGGAGATCCGCAACAAACTTCTGGAGGTGATCTTTCTGGAAGGGATCTCGATCGAGGTCATCGGCAGCTGGATCTGGATCACCGGGAACACCCGGGAAGTGAAGGCCCAGCTCAAGGAGCGGGCCTTCAAGTTCTCCCCCAACAAGCTGGCCTGGTATTGGCAGAGCGGCGACTACCGCAAGCGCAACGGCAAGCAGTTCTCGATGGAGGAGATCCGTGCCATGTGGGGGACCCGGGAGGTCGAAACCCGCAGTATCAACCCTCAACTGGCCTCATGATGGGAACGCGCACCTTTGCCCGGAACATGCTCAGGCTGGCCTCGCATAGCGGGGTCAGCCTGGCTTTCTCCCAGTTCCTGGATGCCGCCATATCCATGAATTCCGGGATTGAAGACATCACCCGCTCGCTGGTTTTTTCGTATGACAAGCCCCAGCGTTACCTGTTCATCGAAACCTGGTATTCGCTTTTGGAGGAATCCATTGCCAATGGTTCCGGAAGGAGGGACGTGCTGGGTGATTTCTACGGGGAGTACGTCAGCCGCTCTCATATCCCCGTTCCGCAGCAATACTGCGACATGTTGCCGGGTCTTCAAGCCCTGGACATGCCCAACATGCGCGTGGCCGACTACCGGTGCCGCAGCGGCCGCCGTCTGATGGCAGCCGCCCGGTACAACCGGTGGCTGCGGTTCTACGGTGCCGACCAGGATATCAGCATGGTGCGCATGACCCTGCTGAACCTCTTCATGAACGAAATGGCCGGTGAGGTGGCCTGGTACGATGCCCGGTGCGACGCCTTCTACGGGGCCTGGGGGGTCGACCTGGATTACAGGGCCCGGCCGGTCATCCGCAGACTTGATGACCGGCAGAGTTTGATCTTTCAGAAACGCGACGGTTCCAAACCCGAAACCGCAAGGCTTCTGTTCGGGTTCTGAACTGTGGTTGTTGCAGGACTGCGCCTTGCAACCACACATGCCGTTCGGCCGGAGGGCCGGACGGCTTTATTTTTTTGCCGGGGTCAAAGAGGGGCTTATTCTCTAATTCCGCGGCAAAGTTATTTATCGCTCCACGGAACTGTCAAGGGTCCCGGACCCTCTGCGATGGTCATCGCATCCTTTGGTCCGGGATGCTTCGCACGCGTTCACTTTCCTTGGGTTGCCCTCAATCTGGCAGGAAAGTGACATCCGCCCTTGACATCATCCGCGGCAGCTCAATTCAGTCAGCCCGTAATTATTGAATAACCGGCGAGCCAGATGCCAAAACAAATCCGCAGGGCAGCGGTGAAACCTTATGGCCAATACAGCCAGGAAACTCAGTGAATCACCCGTTGAAGAATCTGCTCCGATGCAGGTAGTGAAGAACCAGGAGCCGGCCACTGAAGCCGCCGTAGAGACCGTGGTGGAGAAGCCGGCACCGCAACCGGAGCTGTTGCTCGAGCAGCGGATCACCATGGTGGAGGATCTCACCATGCTGATCGACCGTTGGCGCAAGCTGCAGGAGTCTTACCGCAACCTTCAGACCTTCAAGATCGGGACCGACGGGATGAGCACCCAGATCGTGCTTCGGGACATCGCCTCGGGCAAGGAGTTCAAGACCTCCAACTCTTCGGTGGTTGCACGGATCCTGGAAGAGATCCGGCTCACGCTTCAGGGGAAGATCACCGAAGTTGAGAGCCAGATCAGGTTCTGACAAGAAAGGGATCCCGACCATCGGTCGGGATCCCTTTTTTTGGTCGGTGGCAAAGGATTTCAGGAATGTGCTACATCAAAACATATTCTGTGTTTTTTTTTCTCTTACTACTTTGACATTGATTAAAGTTGGAGTAGTGCATTGTAACAATTATTGTCTATTTTTGTTACAATTATTTAGTTGTGAAAGAAATGCAAAGCATTGAAAAACAGATAGAAGAAAAGATATTGAAGGTTCCGCGGGGAACGCTTCTTTTTCCCGAAGATTTTGAGAATTTCGGATCTTCCGGATCGATACGGCTTGCCTTGCATCGTATTGAGAAGAAAGGCGTTATAAAAAGGATAACCAGGGGTATTTACGTCCGGCCAAAGGTCAGCAAGTATATTGGGGAAATAATGCCCACGGCAGAAAAGGTTGCGGAAGGTATAGCCAAAAGGGACAAAATCAGGATTGTGCCAACGGGATCCTATGCGTTAAATGCATTGGGTTTAAGTACGCAGGTGCCTATGCGGCTGGTTTTTCTTACCGATGGCGCTCCACGAGAAATCAAAGTAGGAAAACGGAGTATCAAATTCAAGAAAACAACGCCTAAAAATTTGATGGCTAAAGGAAAGATCAGCAGTCTGGTAATCCAGGCCTTGCGTGAGATTGGGAAAGATAAGATCTCTTCCGTCGAAGAAGCGGAAATCATTGACCACTTAAAGCGGGAAGATCAAAAGTTGTTGTTTCAGGATATGAATCTTGCACCCGAATGGATAAAAAGTATAATGAAAAAGGCATTGTAAATGAAGAAGGTTGATTTTTCCACTATTTCTTCGGGTGAAAAAGTAAAGATATTTGAGCAGGTCAGTGAATTGACAGGGTTACCCCCTTTTGCTGTAGAGAAGGATTGGTGGGTCGTAAAGGCTTTGGAATTGATTTTCGGCATGGAAATCAAAGACCATTTACTTTTCAAGGGAGGAACTTCTTTGAATAAAGCCTGGTCTTTGATCAGCAGATTTTCCGAAGATATTGACCTGGCCTTGGATCGCAATTTTTTGGGTTTTCCAGGTAAATTGCCAAAGAAAGAGATAACAAGAATGCGTATCCGGTTCAATGAATACATCAATTCCGTTTTCTTCCCGGATTTGGTTACTACTTTTCGGGACAATGGTTTTGTAGATGTAAATTTTAACCTGGTAAAACCGGTTGATTCAGATCAGGATCCGCGGGTTATTGAGATCTCATATCCGAATCATACCGAGTCAACTGGTTACATACAGCAAAAGATTCAATTGGAAATCGGATGCAGGTCATTACGGGAACCGTTTTCTCTTCAATCCATTTCTTCTTTTGTTGATGCGAGTTTTCCGGAATCTGCCTATGCGGCATTGCCGGTGTCAATACCTACAGTGAATCCGGAAAGAACATTTCTGGAAAAGATATTTCTCTTGCATGAGGAATTCCAAAGGCCAGTTGAAAAAAGCCGGGTAGACAGAATGAGCCGACACCTGTATGATATTTATGTGCTTGTAGGTACTCCTTTCGCACTGGAGGCTTTATCAAATAAGGAACTTTATGCGGAAATCGTGCATCACCGGCAGAAATACACCCGCCTGGGTGGCGTTAATTATAAACTCCATAATCCCAAAAACATTAATCCACTTCCACCGTCCGGGACAAATGAGTTGTGGAAGCAGGATTTCTTAAGGATGAAAGAGCAAATGATCTATGGAGACTCTCCAACTTATGAGGAAATGGTCGATGCTATCAGAATATTCTTGTTAAAACTGAATGCCTTGGATTGGGAGGTGAGTTGAACGAGTTGAACCAATGTTCCCCCACAGAAAGAATATTCTTGTCTATCTAATCCATAGTTATTATCGAAAAGGTACGTGAATCCTTGACTACGTCCAGGCTTCCCGTGAAATCTCAGGACTGCATTGCACCCATCGGGCAGCAACTGCAGGACTGCCTGCTGTGCTGTGATTCACCACAGTGCACCGTGTCCGGCGCTGTGGTGCGCCCTGTCCTGCACTGTGGCGCCTGCTGTCTGGCTCTATGGTGAATGTCATATTTCCTGAAAAGGTGCCTTTTTTTCTTCATGCCCCGATAGGGCAGGCTCGGCATGGATCAACAGAAAACAGGGTGATATGCACGCTTAAAACGTGCAAATCACTCTGTTTCTGTAAAATACATCAAAATAAACTGAACCGGGATCGACCCTTTTTCTTGTAAGAAAAAGGGGGCAAAAAGAACATTTGAAAGGCTATCTGCTAAAACCTTTGTTCATTAAGTGTTGTACTCACATATTTCCGTCATATTGAAACATTCACTGGGAAGCAAAATTGATTTTATTGTTTAATTTAGTCAGTCAAAACCGATTTTATTAATTGGCTTATTATTAAGCAGATGTGTCAAATGTAGCCATTGAACTCAAGAATGTTTATCCATTTCGTTTTGCATTGCACTCTGTTTATGACAAACTCACTAAACTGATTTTTTATGACCAAAGAACAGGAAAGGGCAGAACTGCACCGCACCATATGGCAAATAGCGAACGACTTACGAGGAAGCGTTGATGGCTGGGATTTTAAATCGTACGTGTTAGGCATGCTGTTTTACAGGTTCATTTCGGAAAACCTTACGGATTACCTAAACAGGGAAGAACAGCGAACCGGCAATACCTCTTTCGACTATGCCCGACTATCTGATGAGAATGCCGAATTCGGGCGAGCCGACACAGTGAAGGAAAAGGGATTCTACATCCTGCCATCCGAGCTATTTGAGAATGTCCGGAAATCCGCTAAAAGCGATGCCAACCTCAATGAGACATTGAGCCGTATCTTCAACAACATTGAAAACTCCGCAAAGGGAGCCGACAGCGAAGACGATCTGCGTGGCTTGTTCGATGATATTGATGTGAACAGCAACAAGCTGGGAGCGACGGTACAGAAGCGCAACGATCTTCTGGTTAAAGTGATGGAGTCGATCGGAGGCTTGAGACTGGGGGAATATCAGGACAACACCAATGACACCTTTGGCGATGCCTATGAGTTCCTGATGACCATGTACGCCAGCAATGCCGGTAAGTCGGGAGGAGAGTTTTTTACACCGCAGGAAGTTTCGGAGCTCCTTGCCAACATCACAGTGGTGGGGAAGAAACAGGTAAATAAGGTGTATGATCCTGCTTGCGGATCAGGGTCGCTCCTGCTCAAATTCGCCAAGGTGCTGGGTAAGGAAAACGTACAGCAGGGATTTTACGGTCAGGAGATTAACCTATCCACATACAACCTGTGCCGCATCAACATGTTTTTGCATGACATCAACTACGAGAAGTTCGATATTGCCCATGGTGATACCCTACAAGACCCCAAACATTGGGACGATGAGCCTTTCGACTGCATCGTTTCCAATCCACCTTATTCCATCAAGTGGGACGGTGATGCAAACCCGCTCTTGATAAATGACCCCCGGTTTTCTCCTGCCGGTGTGCTGGCTCCCAAAAGTAAGGCTGACCTTGCCTTTACCATGCATATGCTCTCGTGGCTTTCTACTTCGGGAACAGCTGCAATAGTCGAGTTCCCCGGAGTGTTGTACCGTGGGGGAGCAGAACAGAAGATCCGCAAATACCTCTTAGATAACAATTATGTGGATGCAGTTATCCAGTTGCCGCCTGATCTGTTCTTTGGTACAAGCATTGCCACCTGTGTGATCGTGCTTAAAAAGAGCAAGAAGGACAATTCCACACTGTTTATTGATGCCTCCGCTGAGTTTGAAAGAGGCGGTAACAAAAACAAGCTCACGGAAGCCAATCGTGAAAGGATACTGAATGCCTTTATTGGACGGAAGGATATTGACCACTTTACCCGCCTTGTGCCTAACGCTGACATCGCTGATAACGACTACAATATCGCTGTGAGCAGTTATGTGGAGCAGGAGAATACTACTGAAGAGGTGGATATTGAAAAGCTCAACGCCCACATTGCAGAGATCGTAATCCGCCAGAACAAACTCCGTGCTGCCATCGATGAGATTGTTGCTGATTTGGAAGGGGGGAGCTTATGAGTAAGATAGAAGAACTTATTGAACAATATTGCCCTGAGGGGGTGGAGTTTAAGGAATTGGGAGAAGTAATGACTATTACAAGAGGAGCATCCCCTCGACCAATCTCAAATTACGTTACAAATGACCCAAATGGAATTCCTTGGATAAAAATAGGTGACGTAAATTCAAAATATAAATACATAACAAAAACAAAAGAAAAAATAACAAAGGAAGGTGCTGAAAAATCGAGGTATCTTAAAAAAGGTGATTTTGTATTATCAAATTCCATGAGTTTTGGTAGGCCATATATTTTAGCAATTGATGGCTGTATCCATGACGGCTGGATTTCTATGCAGGGATTTGAAAGTTCTTTAATTTCTGATTTTCTCTTTCATTTATTGCGTTCAGACATTGTACAAAATTATTGGAAGCAAAAAGCTTCATCAGGTACAGTTCAAAATTTAAATGCAGACATTGTTAAAGCTACGAAGATCCCAGTCCCACCGCTCCCCATTCAACAAGAGATAGTAACAATCCTCGACAAATTTACCAAGCTGGAGGCAGAGCTGGAGGCAGAGCTGGAGGCACGTAAGCGCCAATACGAATTCTACCGCAACCAGCTATTGAATTTTGAAGGGAAAGAGGTCGAGTGGAAAACGCTGGGAGAGGTATGCTTAAAGACTGAAAATATCAAATGGAAAGAAAATCAAAATATAGATTATCAATACATTGACTTGACATCTGTAAGTAGGGATAATAATAAAATTTCCGATACACAAACCATAAATTCAACTAATGCTCCAAGTAGAGCGCAGCAAATTGTAAACAGAGACGACGTAATCTTTGGGACAACAAGACCTACGCTAAAAAGATATTCATTAATTTCTTCTGGATATCACAATCAGATTTGCAGCACAGGTTTTTGTTTACTTAGAGCAGATAAGAGAATTCTTGTGCCAAAGTTTCTGTTCTTTCTTTTAACAACTGCGAATTTTTATAGTTATGTCGAAAACAATCAAGAAGGGGCTGGTTATCCTTCTATATCAAATAGTACAGTAAAGAAATTTCAAATTCCCATAACTCCCCTTTCCGAACAGGAACGCATTGTAGCTATTTTGGATAAGTTCGATTTACTGGTAAACGACATCTCGGAAGGAATACCGGCAGAAATTCAGGCACGCCGCAAGCAGTACGAATATTATCGTGGGAAACTGTTGGATTTTAAGAATATAAACAATGGATAAATATACCCTTGTTGCAGAGAATCCGGAAAGTACGGTGGTGACTGAGTTTCAGTCGCATTTTCGTCGTGAAACAAGTTACCAGACGGAAGCGGAACTCGAGAAGGCCTTTATCGATCAATTGCAAACACAGGCTTACGAATATCTATCCATTGCTTCCGAGGGTGAATTAATCAACAACCTGCGTTTGCAACTGGAAGCACTAAATGGTTACCGGTTTACCAATTCAGAATGGGATCAGTTCTTTAAAAGCAAAATCGCAAATCAGAACATCGGGATTGAGGAAAAGACAGCCATCATTCAGGAAGACCACATCCAACTCTTAACCCGTGATGATGGTACGGTAAAGAATATCTACCTTCTTGATAAGGCAAATATCCACAACAACCGGTTGCAGGTCATCAACCAGTATGTGGTCGATAATGGTCAAAGACCGAATCGCTATGACGTAACCATTCTGGTTAACGGCTTGCCACTGGTTCATATCGAACTCAAGAAACGGGGTGTGGATATTAAAGAAGCGTTTAACCAGATCAACCGTTACAACCGTGAATCTTTCTGGGCAAGTTCAGGACTGTTTGAGTATGTGCAGCTCTTCGTGATATCGAATGGCACCTACACAAAATACTACAGCAACACCACACGGTTTACCCATTTAAAGGAACTGGGTAACAATGTGGCTCGTAAAGGGAAACTCACCAGCAACAGTTATGAATTTACTTCGTGGTGGGCTGATGCCAGCAACCGCCCGATCACCGATTTGATGGACTTTGGTCAGACGTTTTTCGCCAAGCACACCTTGCTAAATCTGCTGACCAAATACTGTGTATTCACTTCCGACAAACTGTTGCTAGCTATGCGCCCTTACCAGATTGTGGCTACGGAGCGCATCCTGGGGCAGATCAATGTTTCATACAACTACAAGAGGTTCGGCACCATCAAGGGTGGAGGATATATCTGGCATACCACCGGTAGCGGGAAAACACTCACCTCGTTTAAGACCGCACAACTGGCAAGTAAATTGCCGTTTATCGATAAAGTGCTGTTTGTGGTGGACCGTAAAGACCTCGACTATCAGACCATGAAGGAGTACGACAAGTTCGAGAGGGGAGCGGCAAACAGCAATACAAATACCGCCATCCTTAAGAAACAGCTGGAAGATCCTAGTGCCAATATCATCATTACCACCATACAGAAGCTCTCAATCCTGATCAAGAAGCAAAAGCACCACGCTGTATTCAATCAGCATATTGTGATCATCTTCGATGAGTGCCACCGCTCCCAGTTCGGGGATATGCACTCAGCTATCACAAAGACATTCAAAAAGTATTTCCTTTTTGGCTTTACCGGTACGCCCATTTTCGCTGTTAACTCCAACAGTAACGGTCGTGCTGATATGCGAACCACCGAACAAGCTTTTGGTGCCAAATTGCATACCTACACGATTGTGGATGCCATTACTGATAAGAATGTCCTCCCGTTCCGCATTGATTACATCAGCACGATGAAGGAACAGGAAAACATTCAGGATGAGAAAGTATGGAACATTGACAGGGAACGGGCATTGGCAGCGCCGGAGCGGATCGGTAACATTGTAAAATATATCAGTGACCATTTTGACCAGAAGACCAAGCGCAACAGTTTTTATCAGTTGAAAGAGCGTCGGTTGGCAGGGTTCAATTCCATATTTGCGGTTTCGTCGATTGACGTGGCAAAGAAATACTACGCCGAGTTCCAGAAACAAATGGCTGCTTTGCCGAGCGATAAACAACTGAAAGTTGCTACGATATACAGCTTTGGGGTAAATGAAGACGATCCTGAGATTGATGGCATCATCGAGGATGAAAACCTTGAGGATACCAGCCGCCTGGATCAAAGCTCCAGGGACTTTCTGGATGGAGCCATCAAGGATTACAACAGGATGTTCAAGACCAATTATGATACCTCGAGCGATAAATTTCAGAACTACTACAAGGACGTGTCGCAACGGGTCAAAGACCGTGAGATAGACCTGTTGATTGTGGTGAACATGTTCCTGACGGGTTTTGATGCAACCACGCTGAATACATTGTGGGTAGATAAAAACCTGCGTTTGCATGGGCTTTTGCAAGCCTACTCCCGCACAAACCGTATCCTCAATTCGGTTAAGACCTTTGGTAATATCGTCTGTTTCCGCAATCTGGAGAAAGCCACTAACGAGAGTATTGCGCTCTTCGGTGATAAGGAAGCCTGTGGCGTTGTGTTGCTGAAAACCTATGATGAGTATTACAACGGCTATAAACATGCCGATAAAGATGTCCGGGGTTATGTCGATCTGGTAAGCGAGTTGCTGGGTAAATTTCCTGTGGGTGATCAGATTATCGGGGAACAAAACCAGAAGGACTTTATCAAGTTGTATGGCGCCATCCTGAAAGTAAAGAACATCCTTTCCACGTTCGATGAGTTTGCCGGCAACGAGATCCTCAGCGAGCGGGATGTGCAGGACTACCACAGCATGTATATCAACCTTTACAATGAAATCAGGGGCAAAAACAAGTGTGACGCTGAAAATGTAAATGACGATATCGTGTTTGAGATGGAATTGATCAAACAGGTGGAGATCAACATTGACTACATTCTGGCACTGATCAAAAAGTTCCATGATGGTCATTTACAGGACAGGGAAATCGTTGTCAGCATCAACAAAGCCATCGACTCCAGTGTAGAACTCCGCAATAAAAAAGAGCTTATTGAGCAGTTTATCGACTCGTTGACACCGGCAACCAATGTTGATGATGACTGGCGCTCCTTTGTGGATGCAAAGAAACTGGAGGAGCTAGACCGTATTATCGTGGACGAAAATCTGGACAAGGACGAAACCTACAAGTTCGTCAACAATGCGTTTCGTGATGGCTATTTGCAGTCCACCGGTACCGCTATCGCTAAAGTATTGCCGCCGGTTTCGCGCTTTTCCCCCACGGGAGAACGCACCATGAAACGTGAAACCGTGCTTGATAAACTCAGTGCATTTTTCAATAGGTTCTGGGATATATCTGGGGGACAGTTATTCAAAATATAAGGTGTAATATTAATGTGCATAAACTAGAATTATGAAAGGTCAGGATAAATTTTTAACTGAATTCATTGATGGTGCGCGAAACAGATTTATCATTCCGGTCTATCAACGCAATTACGACTGGAAAAAAGAAAATTGTGTTCAACTATTTAATGATTTGGTCAAAACTATTCAGAACAATAAATCGAGTCATTTTTTTGGTAGCATTGTTTACTCTCCAGCTAATAATGGACAAAGAAATGATTATTTGATTATTGACGGTCAACAACGCATTACAACTGTTTCTCTAATACTGGCAGCAATGGTTAACCTGATGAAAGAAGGAACGCTAGTTTCTGAGAAACCTAGCCTTTGCAAATATATTGAAGAAACATTTTTGATTGATAAGTTCAATCCGTCAGAGCGTAAAATGAGGTTGAAACCAATTAAAAATGATTGCGATGCGTTTGACAATATTATTATGGGTAAGAAGGAGAGTTATGATCATAAATCCAATGTAACCACAAACTATCATTATTTCTATGATCGTATTCAACTTCAGGAATTAACCCTCGATGAGTTAAACGATGCAATTGAGAAGCTGAAAATTATTGATATCTACCTTGATAAGGACGATGAGCCTCAATCTATTTTTGAAAGCCTTAACTCAACCGGTTTAGACCTTCAAGAAAGTGATAAAATCCGCAATTATGTATTGATGGGCCTGAATTCTGACCTTCAAGAAACATATTATGAAAACTATTGGAACCCAATCGAAAAGTATACCAATTTCAAAGTCAGCACTTTCGTGCGAGATTATTTGACACTTAGACAAGGAAGGATCCCAAATATCAATAGCGTTTATCCAACATTTAAAGAATTCATTGAAAATACCAAAGCCCCTTTAGTTGTTAAAGAGGTCTTGGCTGAGATGCTAGGATATGCTAAAATAAATAATGAGTTATCATTGGCAACAAAATACTCTCCAACAGTATGTGCTATTCTGAAACGTTTGGCTCAAATGGATATGACCATTATCAATTCATTCTTATTGGCATTTTTTAAATATGTGGAGGATAGTGAAGTGCAGGAATCTCTTCCTGTGAAAGTGCTTTCAACTATTGAATCGTTTATTTTTCGACGATTGATATGCAGCTATGGTACAAATGCCTTGAATAAGATTTTCTGCACCCTTCATAAGGATGTGCTAAAGTTAAAAGGTACAAACGACGATTATGCTGATGTGTTGATTTTTATTTTACTGAATAAAAAAGGTTCTTCTCAATATCCAGATGATATAGAATTCAAACAGTCTTTCCTTAACCGTAATATATATTTAATGAATTCGAAGAACAAAATGTATCTGTTTGATCGTCTTGAAAACGGAAATAGCAAGGAAAGGGTGGAAGTTATCAAAGCTATGACAGAAGGCACTTTTTCTGTAGAACACATCATGCCCCAAACCCTTACAGAACAATGGAAAAAAGATTTAGGTGATGAGTATGATCGCATATATGACGAATGGCTGAATACTATTTCAAATTTGACACTGACCGGATACAATAGCAAATATAGTAACCGTCCGTTTCTAGAAAAAAGAGAATTAAAAGATGGATTCAAAGACAGCAATTTACGATTAAACGCTTATATTTCTAGATGCGAAAAATGGGGAGAAGAAGAATTGAAAAACCGCAGGTCACAATTATGGGATCTTGCCCAAATGTTATGGAAGTATCCTTCAACTTCATTTGAACCAGAAGTATTAGACCCGGAAATGCATAGTCTGGATGAGGACTTTGTATTTAAAGGTAAAAGAATTAACTCATTTACATTTATGGGAACTCATTACAAAGTTTTCAGCTGGGCTGAAATGATAGCGGATGTCACAAAATTGATTTATGAAATAGATCCAGCACCATTATATCAATTAATTATGGAAGGTTCTTCCGATTTATTATCAAAGAAAGAAAATTGGAACACAAAAATTGGTGAAGATCTTTATTTGTATACCGGAAATGATACCAATACAAAAATCAGAATTCTTAAAAAGATATTCGCAAAATATGAGTTAGATGAAAGCGAATTGGAGTTTGGAATTCCGATTCAATCGGAAACTGTCGAAATTGAAGAAAATTAGATTCCAATAATCGATGGAAACATACATAAATGAAATACCTGAATGGTTGCTTGAAGATGATACGTACCTATTTCATGGAACAAGTAATTTAAGTGAACAGAATTTAGATAAAGGCATAATAATCAGTTTTTCCTTTCTCCCACTTGATACTTTACATCGAATTATTTCTATTTATGAAAAAATGATCTGGTTCGGTAATCATCAAGGAGGATTTGGTGTACTTAAAAATTATTCCAATAGAGATCATCACAATAATGGAAAGTACTTTTTTCTTGGAGAAACGGCGCACAGGTGTTCATTATATGCCTCCTCAGACTTTGCAGGAGGCGAGTTAGTTAGATCCGTCTATTATTGTTTAAATGACCTTGAAGAGTATTTGATTAATCCAAAATTCCGAGAGAAACATAAATCTGATCTTGTTAGAGACTATGAGTTGTATGGCAAAGTAGATGGTGTTGATTTGAATTGGTTAGAAAGCCATGTTGATTCATTCAAATCTATATTATCCGATGTAGCAAGCTTAAGAAATAGCTTTAAATATGGCATAATCTACTGTTATAAAATTGAAAAAGAAGATTATGCAAGTTTGGTACATAGAAATGGAATGGGTATATTGGTTAAGGAACCGTTACCACCGGAACGATTAAAAGCGAAACTGGTATTTAATGATCCAATTGAGAATTATTTTGGGAACATATTTCAAGACAAAAAACGGCAAGATCGTTATTTGAAATGGTTCAACAGATTGGGGAAAAATAACATCTTATAAACTATTATGGAATAGCAGATCGCAATTTATAAAGAATATCTGGTGTATCTTGGGATGTATTAATCAATTAAAAATTATCCCGGAGCGAAATTTCTTTAATTTTTTAAGCTCTGCTTCTTTAGCATAAAACCTTCTATTGAGACGTTTTATGTAATCTTTGTGAAATCCGGTTTTTTTTAAATGCTCAACATCTCGCTTATATGCAGGTAGTACTTCATAACTTTCTGTTCCTTTTATCTTAAAACCAATATTGGTAATTGCTAACAAATCTAAATAGTCAACATTATTGAAAAACTCAATGAAATTGTTGTGTGAATATTCTTCATCTGAATATAGAAAAAAGGAATTCGTTTTTGGCAATTCATAAGTTCTATAATAAAATCTGTAATTCCCTATTAAATCAGACTCTAATGCTGTTATGGGTTTAATATTCTCATGCATTTTCATCATAATTGGTATACTCCCAACACCTGCTCCATACACAATAAAGTCAACCGTCGATATTGGGAAAAGATATTCAACAATATGGGGGAATCTCTTGGCTAAGTTTTCTGAGTCATATTTTGCAGAAGAAACATATATCTCTGTGGTGTTATATTTTGAGCATAGATTTATATTGTTGTGAATATCTTTTTTACTATACAATTCATCAGATTCCCGATTTATTGTAATCCTGCAAATTGGTATTGGAACAATTAGATTTCTTAAGTCCAAATCAATTATTTCCTTCAAGATCGGAACTCGTTCACTACTGCCTTTTAGTTTGGTCAATAGAGTTGCAGTGGAATGAATTTTGGTTGAATTATGGTATGTTATTTCATCTGAAACTAAGCCAAAATCTGTGGGAATATAAAGAAGTTCCCCTTCCCCTTTATTTAATGTAAATCGCCTAACAATGAATGATTTGTCGATAAAGGAGAATTTTATCTGAACTTTGTTTTCTTCGGAGCCAAAAGGAATTATTCGAATATGATCTTTACCATTTTTGGTAACTGCTATTTTCTCGCGACCTTTTTCCATTTTTATTCAATTGGCTGGGTTTAAAAAATGACTTTAAATTTTTTCATCCTAAATGTATAAAATTTTAATGTAAATCCTTGTCCTCAAAATATCTATAAGAGATTTTATTTGTGAGCCTGGAACTACCTTCCCATGTTGCGGATAACAGGATGCAGAGGTTGCTCTTTAAACAAATCCATGTAAAATAACAGGTGAATAATTTATACTATCTTTTTTGATTATATGTTAATGTTCTGATATATTGTACTTTCTATAAATGCATATATTGAAAGGCAATTCATATGAAAATGGTTATAGAACATCTGTCCGGGAGCAACATGAGTTTTAATTTCCATCCCTGGTTTTCTCACATTTAGCCAATTATATTTTTCATTTTCTGTCCTTTCCTCTCCATATTTTTCCCTATACCTTGGCTAAAAACAAGCCAAAGGTATATGTCATCAACCATTCGCCGCAACCTTGCCCTGCGCGAGTATGATGTGAAGACCCTGCCTTCGGGAAGGCAGGCGGTGTTTTCCGTGAAGTTCGTTAAGAAAAACGGGGAACTCTCGTTCATTCCCCGGGGGGTGGCCTCGGGACTCCCTTTCCATGTAGCGGGTAACCGGATGCGGGGGGTGATGCCGGTAGATGACTCCCTGAGTCAGGCGGGACATGTGGTGGCCATGGATATCGATGCGCTTGTGGAGTGGAACGGTATGAAAGTGATCCTTTGAGTATGGCTGAAGTGGTGTTTAATCGTTCGGGGGTGCCGCTGGTGGGGTATGGCTCCTCACATTTCTTTCAGACAACGGGGGTGCCGCTGGGTGCGGCTTCGTTTGCTGCTTCTTCAGTTGCTGCTTCCGGTTCCGGTTCCGGTGTGCTTGCGCCTTCTTCTTCTGATTTGCCCAAGACCTTTGTGGATTCCTACGAGGTGGCGGACTGGGGGTCGGGGAACCGGTTTCCGGATATGGCCGATGCCCTGGTTTCACGGGTGGGGGTGCTCAACACGGGCCTTAAGTTCATCCGCAACTTCACCCTGGGGCAGGGGATCTACCCTGTCAGGGTGACCGGTTACGACGATGCGGGGAACGAGACCCTCTCGATGGTGGCGGACCAGTCGGTACGCCGGTTTGTCAACTCGCGGATGGTCCGCCGGTACCTGGAGAAGGCGCTTCGGGATTACCTGAAGTTCGGGCCTTCGTTCGTGCAGCTGGTGCCGGATTCAGTGGGATCCTCCATGGTGGGGATCAACACGGTGAACGCCCGGTACTGCCGGCTGTCGGTGGCCTCTTCTTCCGGCGTCGTTGAAAAATGCTTCATCTCCGGGAAATGGTCTTCCACGCCTTCCGCAGGGGAATACCTTTCGCTGGATGTGCTGGATGAGTTTGATCCGGCAGGGTGCCTGGACCGGTTCCGGATGGCCGGAAGGGTGAAGGGGCGATCCTTCATGTACGTGGTGCGTGACTCCTGGTCCAACAACGAATACTACTCCGCCCCGCTGTGGTGGAGCGCCTACCTTGCAGGATGGCTGGACATCGCCGCCATGGTCCCCTCATTCCTTCGTAAGGCCTACGAGAACCAGATCTCCTGGAAATGGCACGTGCAGATCCCCTATGCCTTCTGGGACAAGCGGTTTCCCAGGGAGGAGTTCAAGGATGCGACATTGCGCCAGCAGGCCATCGAGGGTTACCTGGATTCCATCGAATCGAACCTCTGCGCCCCCGAGAACGCCAACAAGGCGATATTCACGTTCTTCGAGATCAACCCCGCCAACGGGAAGACCGAGGAGCAGTGGGTGATCAAGCCCTTGGAGAATAAGCTCGGAAACGAGCAGAACCTGGTCACCTCGGCCGCCGCCAATTCCGAAATATTGTTCGCCCTGATGATCAACCCCAACGTGCTGGGGGCCGGGATGCCCGGGGGGACCTATGCCGGGAACCAGGGGGGCAGCAACATCCGGGAGGCCTTTCTGGTGAACATCGCCAACGCCTGGGTGGACCGCCAGAACATCCTGGATCCGCTGGAAGCCTTCCTTCGCTTCAACGGAGTGCCCGATGACATCGAGCTGCGATTTCGCAATACGATCCTGACGACCCTGGACTCCGGGGCCGGAACCAGCAAGACCATGTCCTGACATGAAACACATCATCGATCTGTTGAAACCCTTGAAACCTTCCATATGCTGATCAACTCCCTGTCGGAAGTGCGCCAGATCCTGCCCGTGGGGGCCGGGAACGACTTCCTTCGGCTGCGGCCCCACATGCAGGGGGCCCAGACTTCGTTCATCCTTCCGCTTCTGGGCCGCTCGATGCACGATGAGCTGCAGGAGTTCTGCGACGATCCGCCACCGGAGCCACTGACCCAGGTTCAGCTCTCGATGCGGGAGCTTTTGGAGAAGGTGCGCTTTGCCATCGTGCACCTGGGGTATTTCCTGGGGTTTGACTTTTTGAATGTCTCGGTCTCGGACATGGGATTCCAGCGCATCGAGAGCGAGCGCTCCAAATCCCTTTACAAATACCAGGAGGACAACCTGCGGGAATACTACCGCACCGCCGGCTTCAACGCCCTGGACGATATCCTGCTGTTCATGGAGGAGCGGGAGGGGCAATTCCTGGAGTGGAAGATGAGCCCCCAGTGGACCGTGTTCCGCCAGATGTTCATCCCCACGGCCCGGGAGTTCGACCGGATGGTGCACATCAACGCCAGCCGCCTGACCTTCCTTCGGCTGCGGCCCCACATGGCCCTGGTGGAGAACACACGCATCAGACCCCTTCTGGGGGAGGGGATCTACGGCGAGATCAAGACGGGGATGCTGCTGGCGGAGCCCCCCGCGAAAGTGACGGCCATCCTGGAGCCCGTCCGGCAGGCGGTGGCCTTTCTCTCCTCGGCCCTTCTGATGGAGGAGTCCGGGGCGGACCTGACCGAGCGGGGGCTTTACTTTTCCTCCACCATGCAGAATTTCTTCGATAACCGGAAAACGGGGCCGGCCGAGGCCGAACGTATCGCCCTTCTGGTGGCCCGAAACCGCCAGGTGGGGGAGAACTTCCTTCTGGCCGTACGGCGACAGCTGCTGGAGAACCCCCTGGACTGGCCCGGGGCGGTGCCTGTTTCGGATGGGCGCCTTCGACGGGACAACACCGGGAAGAAGACCTTCTGGGCTTAACCCCCTTCACCATGCAGGAAATCACACTCAAATACCGGCCCCTGGCGTGGCTCCCGCTGGAGCGCACCCTGCGGGGGAGATTCCCCACGGCATGGGAGGAGCTTTCCCAGGAGCAGCTGATCGCCCTGGCCACGATTTCGGAAAAGGATCCGCTGGATCGATTGGTGGCGCTTTTTTCCGGACTTCCCCGCAGGGTGTGCCGGAGAATGGATAATTACCAGCTCACATCCGTGTGGTGGCTCTCGGAGTGGATTGAAAAGGAGGTTTCCTGCCACTGTTTTGTGATCCGTCAGGTTCCCTCAGGCCGGTACCTTCTGGAAAGCCCCCGGCCGGGACTTCGGCGGATGAGCTTTGGCCAATTTATCTTCGTGGATACGGCATATACCGCTTACCTGGAGGGCAATAAGCCGGAGGACCTGGACCGCTTTATCGCTTCGCTGTACCTTCCTTCCGGGCAGCCTTTCACCGATGAGCTGCCCCTTCGGATGGAGCCAGAGGTCCGCAAGCTTCCCGACAGCGTCAAACATGCCCTTCTCCTGAATTACTCCCTGGTACGCCGCTGGCTTGCAGGACGCTATACACTGCTCTTTTCCCTTCCGGATGACAATGCCAATGAGGAGAAAAAATCAGCACCCAAAATGAAAAACTCCGGATCCTGGATCCGGGTGTTCGATTCCCTTGTGGGGGATGACATATCGCGCCACCAGGAGTACGCCGACATCCCGCTGCACAACGTGCTGCGATACCTTACCGCCCGCACCAAGGAGAACATGAAAAAACACTGACAGATGAACTTTTCCGACCTGATCGCCTATTTTGAAAGCCTTGCCCGGCGCCACACCGATATCCGCCACTCGGAGGGCGAGAAACACTTCTTCCGTTTCGAAGTGGACGAGGTCCTGGCCGGAATCAACCGTACCGATGTGGCCTATCCCATGCTGGTGCTGGAGGGGTATAATTTTGATTTCACGGACAAGCAGAGTGACAACCTGATCAAGAACCGATCAGGGGCCTTCATCCTTCTGGGAATGATCACCGACCTTTCGGATTACGGCCAGGTGCACCAGGTATGGGATTTCCTGGAAAGGATCGGGGACGATATCATCGCCCGGATCCGCCATGACAAGCAGAGCCGTCTTGTTCAGGTGGTGCGGGACTTCAACCTGGAGTCGGTGCAGGCCAGTTTGCTGATCAACGCCTACGGCAACAACGCCGGGATCCGGTTTACCTTCACCATCAGCTCCCCGGAACCCTTTTTGATGAACCCTGAAAAATGGCTGGAATGAGCGCCCTGGTACTTTCAAACGAGCCGTTTTCCATGAAGGAGATGCATGAGCTGAACATGGCCATCCTGAACTGGATCCCCAAAGTAAGGACCCAGCTGAAAAGCTCGACGCTTCAGTTTCAGGACGGGAAAACGAAATCCTTTATCATCCGCAAGCGCAAATCCGGGAAGCAGAAGGAGTCAAAGCTGTTTCTGAGCGTGAACTCCCGCACCCATAAGGAATTTGGGGCGATAGACGGGGTGGGGTTTTTATTTGAGCGGCACGGAGTGTTCGTCCATAAAGGAGTGGGACGGGGGTATAAGGCCGACGGCACTGTTTCCGTGAAACACCCCTCCGGAAATCCCCGGGTACCTGTGGAATGGTTCAACCCGGTGGTCAACATGTACGTTCCGGAACTGGCCAACCGGCTGGCGCAGATCAGCGCGGATGCAGTGCTGAATGCGGCGAGGCTGAGGATTGTGTAATTAATACTTTATCTGGAGTGGGAGAATATAAAATTAGTAGCCGATTGTGGGTTTCATTTCTGTCAAGTTATACAAAAGTGGAACCGGGCTACAAACCTTCGCCTATTGCTGAAACCATAATTGGTTATACCGCTCGTTTTGTGAAGTACATTCTTCATATCAAATTGCTTGCTTCAACTTTGTATCCTACATCTTTAAGAATTTTAGCAACTTTTAAAGACTCTTTTTCTAAGTCAAAATATTTTTCATAAATTACACCATCCAAGTCTGATGGAAATTCAAGCTCTCCTTTTAATAATGCACAAGTCCTATTTCGTCCAAGTAATCCAAATAAATACCCATGTTCAAAAATTACATTTTGTCTAGCTCTTGATTTTTCAATACCACCTTCAATTCTTCCACTATCGTCAGGAGTATATAAAATAAATCCAAAACCTACGTTATTTATATTCCTTTCTAATTTTTCAATTATTGTTAACCCTGCATTTGGTTCTTTTTCTAATACAATCGGATAAAATTCGAGTTTTTTAAGTATTGATACTAGTTTGTCTCTTTCGTAGTGGTCTCTACCATGCACTATAAATATATTCCTTGAGTATTCAAGAGTTGAATACTTATTAAGAATATTAAATACATTTTGAAAAAATATTTCTGGAGAGGTGTTCAAATCTTCGGTGAAATCGGTGTCTTCAGGCTCGAGATACTTATAGGAAGAAGGCCTTTGTTTCCATGTTCCAGTAGAATTACAATCAATTTGCCCCGCAACAAAAACTGGAATATTTGCCAGAACTGCTTTTTGAATATAATCTGATGTTCCCTTTCCCCCTCCAATTGCTATTAAACAATCAACTTGCTGAACAATATATGTTCTTTCATCTTGCCACCACTTTAACTTTCCGAATTTACGGACAGAGCCAACTTTAGGAATGTCTTTAATCCTATCGGGCAAGAGAAATAAAACATATTGCTTAATCTTGTCTAATGCATTTGAAAGAATTTGACTTATATAGTCGGAAATTAGTTTGTCAAAGTCTCGATTTGATGTTAAAACTATGGTGTGATTAAAATCAACTATATATTTAGATAAAGTTTTACAATATTCCTATATTATTATTTTGTTTTGAGGAATATCTCTATTTTCATTCCAACCACCTTGAACTAATATTTTCATAGTTTAATGTTTTTTTTGTATAACCCACGTTTTATGGTTTGATGTCGTGCGAGATTACGATGCAATTTCCGATCAGTTTATACCGACTTTCTTTACAAGCTACAAACGCTCGAAAACCTCTGAAACCATCATGCACTATACCATTTGTTGACATTTAGTTGTTTTTATAATGTCTTTAAAATATATTCAATTCTTTCCTTCCAATACGGTGTCTCTATTTTATAATATCTATCATTGTCAGGATACAACACAATTAGAAACATTCTTGAAATTTTAATACAATAATTGTTTTCAAGTATGTAACGATATAAACTTTGCTGAAGACAATATCGATTATAACTTGTGTCAGGAATGTCAGAAAGTTTTCCAATGCCGCAGTTACCCCAACTGTCAGTTTTTATTGGGTTACCAGCAAAATCCACAACTTTTTTACTTCTTTTCCAATCATATATTTCAAATCCGTTACCATTAGAAGAAATTAGATCAATTGTCCCTGCTATGTTATGTTTTTCATCGAATATTCGCCACTCTGTTCTATATGGATTAATGTTTTGATGGTCAGCAACAAATTGTTTAAATAGATGAAACTCTTCTGTTTCATTAAATGATTGATTTAGGTAAAATTTTTCAATTTGTTCGTGTAAATACGTTCCTTGATTTGCTGCTTCAAGACCGCGTTTTTTCCAAATATCAACAATTTCTTCAACATGCAAACCATATAATTGATTACTTGGACTTAAAGTCGAAGCCTTACCAAATGAATCAAACATTGGGAAAAACTTTGATATTATAGAACTTGCAGAAGGAGCAGGGATACTGTCTATTGTGTAGATATGGGAATCTGGATAAAATGAAATCCTTTTATCTCTTGGATGGGCGTTAACTTTATTATAACCTATATTTTTAGGCTTCTCCACAATTTCAATAATACTAGGCTTTACGTGTTTTTCCTCTAAAATCTCTTGTTCGCTAAAATCTCTTTCAACTGTTTCAATTTTTTCAGGAATAGCCCCAAATTCATGGTTAAGGTAGTGTTCTCGATATTTTGCTTTTTCCCATTTTTGAGCCTGAAGAATATCCCAAAGTTTTTCAGTTTTTAAGTTTATAGCGGTATTCAAATCAATAGAGAATGTATAATTTGAATCAATTGACCGAATTATATAAGCTAAATATTTCAAACACTCCAATTCTTGAGTATGTACCTGTAGTTCGGAAAATCTAACAACAAGCCACCCTCTATCAACAAAATAAGTATCTCGCATAATATCCTCACCTTTACAATGAGTCGGTTGTCTTGTTATCGCAGCATAAGGCTCATCAATTTCTACGTCAATTCTAATGTTTCTTTCTTTTTTCTTGTCAATAATAGCAATATCTGGTTCAAAAGGTCTTGTGTCTTTTCCTGTATTTAAACGAACTTCACCTGAAATAATAAAATAATTCCCAAAATATTTATGTATTGATTTTTGAAATGATTCTTCTTTAAAACCACGTCTTTTGGAATTTCCGAATCTATGTGAATGAACAATACACCCTTTGTTGGGAATTCTTATAACAGCATAATTATCAAAAGTCTCAGCAATACCTAAATGATAATTAACAAATAAATTTCCAGTAGTTACTTTACTCTCCTCTTTGATTGCTTCTGGTAATTCTTCTGCTGATTTATCTTTTGGTTTAGATGAAACAAATTCTAAAGGGATTTTAATATTTATGGGCTCTGTTTTATTTTTATCATCAGGCACATTCTCATTTAAAACCTTTGTCTGTTTATCTGAATTTACACGAAATTCCTTTTCTATCGGTTTATAAACATCTTTTTTCTGCGCTTCTTCAATTTTTCGTTTGTCGTGCCTTGCTATTTCCTTATAAATTATATTCTTGTTTACAGTTTTTTCAGCTTCAAATTCAACTAAACGTTTTATTTTATTCTTTTTTCGCTTTTTCATTATTATGATTAAGAAAATTACTACTGTGATCAAGCATAAAAAAGTAAAACCTAAACTGAGCGATTTATTTGAAAAAAGTAAAAGATAGCTTGCACATTAACCTAATAATGAGTATTTTAGAAGTGTCTAAACATATAAAAACTCATCACTTTTTAGGTGAACTACAAAACTATCTTTATGGCCACTAAGATAACAAAATTAAGCGTAACAAGCGACAAAATTTCCGGACGCGGAGGCCTTGCCATCTTTCTTCGATATATCGCCAAAACTCGTCTGAATGCCCTTATATCAAACATCTTCCTTTCAAAAATCACAGTACACGCCAAGGGTTTGCAATTGGATCAGTTTCTCAAACAACTATTTGCCCATTTTATTGATGGGACAGATATGTCAATGACCGGTTTCGATTCCAGAAAAGACGACCAGGGATATGCTGCCGTTCTGGAAAACAAATTGCCCCAGATGGCCTCTTCGCACCAAATGAAGCGTTTCTTTTCAAAACTTTCCATCATCCCCAATAAGTTGTATCGCAGGATTCTGCATGAGCTTTTTATCTGGCGCCTCAGGATTGAGAATCCCAAAATAATCATACTGGGCATTGATACCATGGTCCTGGATAACGACGATGCTAAAAAACGGGAAGGTTGTGAGCCCACATACAAGAGGAAGAAAGGGTTTCAACCTATGCATATATGCTGGGGACCTTACCTGATTGATGTTATTTTCCGGGTTGGTAGCGCTCATTCAAACCATGGAACTGATTATATTGATTCAATCACCGACATTGTGAACCTGATCAGGGAGAGGTACTCCGGTCAGGTTCCGATTATGCTGTGCGCCGACAGTGGTTTTGCCGACCAGAAAGCGTTTGAATATTTCGAAGACATCCTGGGTATTCATTACATGGTTACCAACAAACTTTATAAAGACATCAAAGAATACATTCTGGAACTGCCAACTGAAGGATACAGTGAATTCAGCAAGAATAAAGCGATATGGAAGTTCATCGAGTTTGGCAACAAACTCAAATCGTGGAAACGCTTCCGTCGGTGTATTTTTACCAAACTCACCATGGATCAGAGTGGCCAGTATCTCCTGGATTTATCCAGGCCAGATTCAGTTATTTCAACCAATATTGGCATGTGTAAAGAAGCTGACGACAAATTACTGGCCGCCGGCGGAAAAAAATACTTCGAAGCTGAAACCATTATCTCATTAACGCATGAGAGAGGTGCAGATGAGCTTATTCATCGTTCAGTCAAAGAGTTAGCAACAAAGGAACAATTGCCATTTCAATCCTTTGGGATGAACCGTGCATACTATTACTTGCTGGTCATTGTCCATTTTATGTTTGAATGCTATAAACGGGATATTACTCCGGATGTAATTCCGGTTACAGCATATCCCAACACATTCCGGAGAAAACTGATTGATTTTGCAGTAAAAATAACATCCCGGTCCCGGTACATTATCATGAATGTTACCAGGACCATTTTTGAAACTATTCAAATTGACGTTTTATGGAAAAGATGCCAGTCGCCACCAATCATTCAATTTGCCTGACCAGAAAATTGAATTTCACAGTCAAATCCTCCCCCAAAATGGGTGAGGTATGCGTACATATGATTTTAATAAACATAATATAAAGCCCGCCCTCCCCAAATACTGCACGACAAGTGCAAAACCACCAACTCACTGCGAAGAACCTCCGAAAACATGATTAAATTTGAAGCAAGAAAGACAAAGGGGAGAGGTGAATATTCTAATCGCTCAATTTAGGTAAAAGTTAATCCAATCCAAAATCTATCGGGATATGTTTTTAAATATTCCTCTATCAATTCATGAATTTCTGTCATATTGAAAGGTCTTTTTTACCATGCCAATGGTTCGGGTTGCTCTTTGTCGTGCATTGTTATTTGTTATGGACTAATGAGATATCTTTCTTCTTCGATGGTTTAAAACATAAATAGATAATAAATAAGATGATTGCAATAGCTATTAAATGACCTATTATTTCAGGTGCTTCTTCATTAATAGTTCCTGTGAAGAATGAATATAAAGTTCCAGGTAATGCAAAACATAATAGGATCCCAAGAATAATTCTTAGTGCTTTCATAATTATTTGTGTTTAAAATTTGTTTTTTTAAATTGATAGTCTTCTTTTAGTTCTTTGATTTTTTTATTTCCTATAAATAAAGCACCTATACCCATAATAACTGATAAAATGGCTGGACCCACAATATCACCTGAATTTACTGTTAAAAGCATTATGATTGGCCCAATCAACCAAATAAGGCCTAAGAAAATATATACTCCGCCAACACATCCAATCTTTGCATAATTTGAAGCATGAAAAGTAATTTCATTTAAAATATCTGTAAACTCATTATACATCTTCTCTGCATATTCTTCTCCTTTTTTTGAACCTTCTTCTTCCCATTTTTTATAGTAAACAGTATTTTCCCTTGATAATTCTTCATTTTGGACAAAGAATTTATAAAAAAGTAAATCATACTCTTTTTTAGTTGATTCATTTCTTAAAATTTCATATGCTTCTGTAATTTCAATAAATTTATCATGAGCATCGATTGACTTATTTTTATCAGGATGGTATTTTAAAGCAAGTTGCCTATATGTTTTTTTTATAGTCATTACATCTGAATCAAACGATATACCAAGGATTGAGTAATAATTTTTCATATCATTCTTTATTTTTACCAAACCATTTCAGGTACTAACCATGCATTCTTCATGATTTCTTTAAAAATTGGAGAAAAGCACTTTTCCATTTTTATCTGGCAATTAAATATGAATATATAAGAGTAGTAATTTTTTGCTATCAAATATGAAAGGCCTTTTACTTTTACTATCTCTTTTATATTTTTTACATCATAATCAAACGGCACCTGTAATGCTTTTATATTTTTAACATATCCTTTTTTGTAATATTCTTATTTTCACTCTCAACTGCGACTTCCTTAAATAAGTCGTCAACTATATTATCTGAAATATCAATAGTATATTATAAATCATTTATCATTTTTTCTTTTCCTACTTTAGACTTTTGAATTTTCCTTTGAATCTCTAATTCATTATTTGCATATTCAAGTGTTAAGTCTGTGAATTTAATGTGAAATACATACTTATCTCTAAGAAATTTGTCTTCTGGAGCATTTTCATGGGTTGCCCACAGTTCAATTTCATAACCGTCCTTTAACCAATAATATCTATTGTACCATGCTTCATTTTTTATTGCTCTAATTGGTTCTCCGTATTTAATCTTTAATAAGTCAACAACCTTATTAATATCGTCCAAATTAAAAGCACTAACACTATTATACAAATAGTCAATGCTTACTGTAACGTGCTTTATATATTTTTTTTCTAAATCTAAATTATATGAGACATTGGAGCTATGAGTCTTTCCATCGATAATAAAATCATATACATATTTTTCTGGTCCAAACCAAAAAAACTCCATTGAATTTGAATTTGTTTTTATCTTTTTCAATTTCTTTTCTTTTACTAGACTGTTTAAATGTCTTTGTCCTTCATCTGAGGTGCTACCTAATTTAAAATTGAGAAAAACAGTTTTGGGTTGATTAGTTATTTTGGAGCAACTAAATCTCATCTGTTCATATTGAGAATCTGATATTTGAAAAATATCGTTTTCTTTAATCCTAATATTTGTAGATTCACAACTGATTAGAAAGGCAAGAAAAAACATTAGGAAAGTAGAATTAGTAAGCATTAATTTCAAAGATCGGCTGGAGTCTACAACAAATTTCATAATCATTATTTTTGGAGTATTTACACTTCCGGTTATATTTGATGTTCACTTAAATTGTTAATACGGATACATAACTACATTTCACGCTTTCGATTGGTGTTGTTTGTTAAGAAATAGATTTCGATATCCTAATTTTAGTAACATATATTTTTAATCTCATTATTAGAATATTAGTAATTTATTTAATATCTAAACATAATCACTAATTTGTAATAAGCTTTTTCTTTTAATCTGTAAATCATAATTGATTAGACAATTGATCCTTTGGGTAAGTATATACATTCGTTTTATTGACGTATAAAAATATTTAATTTTGTTCATCTAACCTAACCTTTCTGTTAAAATATTATGTCCTTTTAAGTTGTTGTTCGGCATGTTCCTTTGGGGTAAAAAAGAATGGCCACCACCTACAACCGGCGCATCAACCTTTACATCAACGGGCGGGAGGTCCGCAATGACATTGCCTCGATCAGGGCGGAGCTCTCGAAGTTGACGGCGCAGCAGGCGCATATGATACGGGGGAGCAGGGAATACAACGCCAACATGTCCCGGATCCGGCAACTGCGGGATATCATCGCCCAGCACAACCAGGACCTTAAATACACCTCCCGGGCATGGGGGGGCATCGCCTCCTTCGCCGGTAAGCTGGAGCATTACCAGACCCTGCTGTTCGGGGTGATCGGGGCCGTGACGGGATTGGTGACTGCAGCAAAGTCAGCAACAAAGGCCTTTGCCGAGTTCGATGACAAGGTGGCCGATGTGATGAAGACCACGGGACTGTCCAGGGAGGAGGCGTTGTCGCTGAGTTCGGCCCTGGGTTCGATCGATACGCGCACATCGCAAAACGAGCTGCTGGAGCTTGCCCGCATCGCCGGGAAGCTGGGAATCACCGGGCAATCGGACCTGCTGGGGTTCACCCGTGCCGCGGACCAGGCGGTGGTGGCCCTGTCTCAGGACCTGGGGGGCAACGTGGAGGAGACAGTGCGTCAGCTGGGGAAGCTGGTGGACATCTTCAAGCTGGAGGATGTGCTGGGGGTGGAGGACGCCATGCTGAAGGTGGGTTCCGCTTTGAACAGTCTGGGGGCGGCTTCGACAGCCAACGAGGGGTACATGGTGGAATTCGCCAAGCGGGTGGGGGGCATCGCCCCCATCTCCGGGATATCGATCACCTCGGTGCTGGGACTGGCTGCAACTTTGGACCAGCTGGGGCAGACCTCGGAGGTGTCGGCCACGGTCTTTAACCGGATGATCCCCAAGATGTTCACGGATACCCAAAAGTACGCCGATTTGGCGGGATTGTCGGTGGAGGAGTTTTCTTCACTGTTGAACCGGGATGCCAACGAGGCGTTTTTGCGGTTCCTTGAGGGGCTTCGGGGCAACGGTTCCGGGTTCCAGACCATTGCCAAAGACCTTGAGGGGCTGGGGCTGGAAGGTGCCCGGGTGACCGGGGTGCTGGCCGCCCTGGCCAATAATACGGGACTTCTGCGTCAGCAGGAGGAGTATGCCAACTCGGAGTTCCGCAGGGGGGTGTCCCTTACCCAGGAGTTCAACGTGAAGAACCAGACCGCCCAGGCTAACCTGGAAAAGGCGATCAAGCGCTTCCGGGAGATGGCCGTGGCCCTGGGGCAGCTGCTGGTCCCGGTGGTGCAGGGGATGGTGCACAAGGGAAGCTCGCTGGTGCAGATCCTGATGTCGCTGATCACCGTGGTCAACCGCTACCGGGGGGCCATCGTCACCACGGCGGCGGCCTACGTGTCGTATGCCGCGGCAGTCAGGCTGGTGTGGCTCTGGGAGAGCCGGCACAACCGGGAGAAGGGGATCGGCCTTGTCCTGGACAAGCTGGGGGTGGTGGCGCGCACCGCCCTTCGGGGGGCCACCATCGCCCTGGCGGGGGCCCAGGCGCTGCTCTCGGGCAATATCACCCGGGCCGCGGCGGCCATGCGGCTTTTTAATACCGTCACCAGGTTGAATCCCATCGGCATCGTGGTCTCTGCCGTGACCGCCCTGGGGGTGGGGCTGTGGCAATTGCACAAGTCATTGAACAAGGTTTCCGAGACCCAGAAGGTGTTGACCTCCGTATCGCAGGTGGCCAAAAGCAACACCATCGAGCAGCGGCTGACCCTGGAGCGGCTGATCCGCACCGCGGTGGACCAGACCCGCAGCCTGGAGATGCGACAGCAGGCCATGGAGGAGCTCAACCGGCTTTCCCCGGAGTACCTGGGGAACCTGACCCTGGAGAACATCAACACCCGCAAGGCCACCGAGGCCACCGACGCCTACACGGAGTCACTGTTGGAAAATGCCCGTTCCATCGCAGCCCAGGAAAAGCTCGTCGAGCTGGAGAAAAAGCACATCGATGAGATCGAATCCGGCAATGCGGCAAAGCCCACCCCGTGGCAATCCGGATGGAACTACCTTAAGTCCGCCGGCAATATGGCGGCCTTTGCCAGCAATAACGCCGCCACCTCGATCCGCAACCTCGCCAGGGCGGAAAAGGAGTACGCCGATCAGAAAGAGACGCTCTACGGGATCATCGACGGCCATTACGGCAAGTTGAAGAAGCCTTCGGCCAAACCCGGGGTAACCGGCGGTTTGGAGGGAGGCGGGGCGATTGATGATATGCCGGATGTGAAGGAGGGGGAAGATGATGATGCCTCCGGAACCGGGAAATCTAAAAAGGGGGATACGGTGGAGGAGAAACGGCTCCATGCCCTGGAGCTGTGGAACCAAAAAAGGCAGTTGGAGATCAAGCGGGATTACCGGCAGCGGCAGATCTCGCAGGGGCAGTATGAGGCCGCCCTGCTGGAGCAGGAGATGCAGTTTTTGTATGCACGGCGTAACCTCTATGAAAAGGATTCCTCGGAGTATCTGGAGGTCGACCTGCAGATCCAGGACAAGCTGATCGATGCCCGGGAGCAGGTGCAGCAGCGCCTTCGTGAGTCGGCCCAGATCCTGGAGGAGGCGCGTATCGACAGTTTGGAGGAGGGGCTGGATCGGGAGCTTGCTTTGGAGCAGCAGCGCTATGACCGGGAACTGGAGATGATACGGGGGCAGCTTATCGAAAAGGAAAGGCTCTCCCTTGATGAGCAGAAGATCAACGCCAACCTGAATGCCGCCCTTGAAAAGGCCACGGCCGCCCATTTGCTTCGGGAGAAGGAGCTGAAACAGGCCGATGCGGTGCAAAGGAAGATGATGGATGCCGTGGAGATGGAGGAGCGGGCCGTGGGGATCACGCAGCAGCACGAGGCCCTTCGTGCCATCGCCCGGGCGCAGTATGAGGAGGACGTGCTGGATGCCAGGGGGAACCAGGCAAAGATCGCCAAGGCGGAAAGGGCACTATCGAAGGAGCTGATCCGCATCAAGAGCGAGGAGGCGCAGGCCAGGGCGGAGATCGACGAGGCCATCATGCAGGTGGCCATGGATGGCCTGGGGGTGCTTTCCGAGGTGGTGGGGCAAGAGACAGCTTTGGGGAAGGCGCTGTTTCTGATGCAGCAGGCTGCGGCCATCGGGCAGGTGGTGTTCCAGACGGCCATCGCCAATGCCAAGGCCGTGGCGGCCTCGCCCCTGACGGCGGGGCAGCCCTGGGTGGGGATCAACACCGCCTCGGCGGCCGTGTCGATCGCCTCGATCGTGGCCCAGTCCATCGCGAAGTTCGTGGTCCCCAAAACCGAATTCTTTTCTGGCGGCTTTACGGACGGAGCCATCGATGAGCGGGAACCTGCCGGGATCGTGCACGGGGGGGAGTTCGTGGCAAGCGCGGCAGCGGTACGCAACCCCACGATCCGGCCGGTGCTGGAGATGATCGAAAGGGCGCAGCGTTCGGGAGCTGTTGCCCGGCTGAACCTTGGAAGGGCGCTGGGTGAGTCACTTTTGGTGCCCCGTTTCCGGGAAGGGGGCTACACTTCACAGGTTCCCGGGGTTGCAACTCTTTCTTCCGATTCTTCTGCAGATCCCGAGCTTTTGCTGCTGCTTCGCCGCAACATCGAGGTGCAGGAGCGCCTTCTGGCCTGGAAACCCCGGGTGGCCACCGAGCTGATCAAGCGGGATTTGGACACCCTGGAGCTGATCCAGAAGTCAAGGGGGCTTTAACCTTTAATCTGTTTTTTTACATGGCACTATCGCTTACAGTTCCGGCCGGATCGTTCCACCTCTCGGGCAATCCGCTCTGGGTGAAGGTGGAAGGGGCTTTGCCGCCGGCGGGAAGCACCGCCTACAAGGTGCTGCTTCGCATCATCTCGGTGGACGGGGACCTTCAGGGTTCCCCCTTCACGGACGGCAAGGCCCCGGCTTCGGGAGTGGCCTGGTTCGACGTCTCGGGGTATGTGGACCAGCCCCTGGAGAAACGCTTCGAGTGGCCCATGGCGGGAGCCTTCAACCCCTACGGGGAGGATACCCGGGTGGTCACTTTCCAGGCGGGGGAGACCTGGATCGATGAGCAGGACAACCTGGTGGAAATCTGGGAGGTGGCCTCGGAGGGCTATTTTGTGGTCAAGGGAGGGGTGGGGCCTTCCGGGATGGGGGCCTACAACGATTCCGGCGGCAGCTTCTACTCCGATTTTGTCATGGGGGGCAGGTTCCTGACCCGGATGCCCCTTTCACAGGTGGTGCATCCCAACCAGCCGGTGAAGCTCTGGCTGCTGGCTGCGCAGGGGGTCACCGCCGATCTGCACATCAGGGCCACCTATGAGGATGGGACTACGGGTGAGTGGATGGCCAGCCCTACCCTGTACAAGGACATCATGCACGAGATCAACTGCCTGCCGTACCACTCGGGATGGGATGCCATGCCGGCGGTCAGGGCCGACGGCACCCGGATGAGTTATTATGAGGTTTGGATCGAGGGGGTCACCGAGGTGCGCCGCTTCGTGGTGGACCACTCGTGGCACCCGCAGTGCAACTTCCTTTTCGTGTTGAACAGCCTTGGAGGGGTGGACGTGGTCTGGCTCAGCGGTCAGGTGCGCTCTGGCTTTGACACCCAATCGGTGGAGGCCACCCGGCAGTTCTCGCGCACGGGCACCCGCAGGGAGCGCACCGTGGTGGTGGCCTCGCGTACCGGACGGCGCACCTGGCGGATCAACTCCGGATGGAAGTCACCTGCGGAAATGGAAGCACTGATGGACGGCCTGCTTACCAAGCAGGCGTGGCTGCTCTCGGATGCCGCCGCCTACAACAGCGGCACCCTTTACCCGGTGAACATCGCCAATACCTCCTCGCTGCTGGTGGACACCTCACTGGACCTTCAGTCCGTGGAGCTGGAACTGATCGAGGCCCATGACTCCCCATACCTCTAGCCCATGCTGACGCTTCACTACAATGGTCAACAGATCCCCACCAGAGGGGACTTCTCGGTCAGGATGGAATGGCTCAACCCTGTGTGCTTTATGCAGGAGATCCCGGGCAATGCGGCCCTGGGGATCGACATACCGGTGAATGATTTCAGCCGCACGATATTCGGGAATCCGCACAGGTTTGAAAAGAACCTGGCGCAGGCGGACCGCAGTTTCCCGGGTTTTGAGGTCCGCTTTTCGGGTGTGCTGCTCTTGTCCGGGACCCTGAATATCACCAACGCCACCACGGACAAATACAGCGGATGGCTGCAATCGGAGCTGGGCACCCTGGGCCAGCAGCAGCGGGATCGCTTCCTTCCGGACCTGGAGTGGAAGCAGGGCGTGGAATTTCAAAATAAGGAGTTCTATGATGCCCATGAGGACGAATACTGCCCTTATCCGATCCTGAACGGTGCATTCTGGAACGGCAAGGGCCGGGAAACGGCCGTGGTCAGGGAGTACACCGATGAAGACGGCCAGGTGCACCAGGTCGGGGAAATGATCGGTTACCTCACGATGGTATTTCGCAGGGACTTTTACAGGATGGTAAATTTCAGGGAAGGGGGCACCATCAAAACGCAGGATGAAGGATGCGTGGTGAGCCCTTTTCTTTACCTGCGGTATGTGATCCGGGAAATGCTCCGGCTCAACCGGTTTTTCATTGACCGCAACGACATGATCAACACCCTGGTGGATCTGGGGTTGGAGAAGTTTCTGGTGTTGTACCACAACTTCAACATCATGCAGCAGTTTTTCTTCACCAATCCTTTTGAATACACCTATTTCGATCACGACCTGGGAGCCATGGTGGGAAGATGGGAAAGCCAGATCTACCGTTCCCTGTGGTTTCTGGAAAAGTTCGATTACCACGGACTTTTGCCCAGGGTATCGATGAAGGACTTTATCATCGGTCTTCAAAATTACCTCAACTACGTTTTTGTTTTCCGCTCGCTGGGCAAGGTGGATATCGTGGACCGCAATGCGATCCTGGAGGGTGAGGCCTTTGATCTGGATCCATGGTTCTCGGGGGAGTGGATCATCGGAGAGCGCAAAAGCGTAACGCTCAAGTTTATTTCGGAATTTGACAAGGAAGACCGCATGTTCGGGCAGCAGTACCATGACCTGACCCACCGCAGGGCGGATTTCAAAGAAGCGGTCTGGACCTTTACCGATCTGGAGGGGATTACCTCTCCTGAGATGGGGGAGCTGCGGCTTGTCAAGGATGAGAACCGGATCTATGAGTACAAGTGGAAGGTCCTGACCTCGGAAGATGTCATGTTTCGGGAGACCCAGCTGGATGCCCTGGGATGGGAGTTTATTTCTTCCGGGCCCCAGCCATTTGTTTACGGGGAATCTGACCAGATTGAAGAGATAAAAACCGCGTTTTCCACCCTGCAGCAGATCCGTGAAGGATACGGGTTACCGGTGGTACTGCAGCAGGGGAATCTGGAAAAGATGAAAAACGCGTGGGTGGATTTCACACCCAGGTTGATCAACACATCAGAGTTGCTTCATCCGGGTGCCCTTTACTGGGAGGGAGAAAACGGCCTGTTTCAGAAAAGGTGGAAGCATTTCGCCCGCTTCTGGGCCAACCGGCACCCGGTTGAAGGGGAGTTTTCGCTCCCGTTGAATGTGCTTTATCATGTGACGCGGAACATCACGGGGAAATTCCGGACCATGCACGGGGAGTTTATCATCGAGAAGGTGGAGACTGAATTTGGCAGTAACATGGTGGGCACCACCAAAATCAAGGGTTACAAGCTATGAAGTACGGCAAGACGGAACTGATTCGCAGAATCTCGGACATCGTCCGTAACGGTTGGAACAACAACGCCGTGCGCGACCTGGTGGAATCCCTGTGGAGGGATCCCTACAGCCACCGAACCAGCGGGTTTGTCCTGGAAGGTGGCACGGATGCCCGGATCAGTGTACATCAAGCGATGACACTGATTGAGCAGGTACCTCACTACAGCATCACCTTTTCTATTGCACCCGTTGGTCGCAAGTTTGACTTTTACCAATTCCGCCAGATCCTGACCTACCACAAAAAGTACAATGAGGAAAGCATAACCTTTGAAGCTCAGGAAGGGCTGCACGCTGTATACTATGACTTTGACCAGGGCAATTTCGAGCAGGTTTTGAAGCATATGCATGCCCCCACGACGGAGGAGTTTTCTGACTTATTTCAATGGATGGTACCCATCACCTTTATCTATTACGATGCCGGGAACCATCAGATCATCTACTGGGGGGACAACCGTCATGGGTCATGGTGGAACCCCTGGATGCACGATGTGCTGCACAAGACCCTGGGATCGATGCGTGAGAAGGGGTTGGAGTTCACCGGGATTGAGGCTGACGGTGACGGATCATTGGACAGCCATGCCCAGTTCGGGATCTCGGCGGGGTCCGCCTTCCACGGGGATATGCGCCGGGAAAGCCCCGGAGTAAAGGCCCCGGCGGACCTGCCGGTGTTTTACTTTACTGAAGGGGACCTGCCCAGGATCCATGAAACGAGCGTTGATTCCCTGGTGGTGCAGGGGCTGCTGTGCTATAATGCGGGAGGAGGAATCGCTATAGCGACCGACGGCTGGTTCGTTCTGGTGCACGTGTTTTTCACCAACTGCCTGTACCACCCCTTCATCGCCGCCATGGGCCGGGCCCAATATGAAAAGGTAAGTACCGCCTCCTACCTGGTCCCTTCCGAGGTGGCCGATGTGCGTGCAAGGCTGCCGCACCGGAATTTGTTGCATGTGGGCACCCTGATCTATCAGACCTCCGCGGCTTTCACCAACCGGTACCACTCGCGGATTGTGAGCTTCGCCTACGGGGTCAAAACCGACATGTCCGTGACCGGGGATGGGAGCCTTGTCAAGCCCGTCAAGCTGGTGGGGGACCAGTACGCCCCGGGCCCAGGGATGTACTACGGCACCGACAATGTGGGGACCAAGGGCTACCACCCTTTGCAGGCGGATACAACCATCGTTCAGATGGGACACGGCTTTGCCGCGGGGATGGCCATCCGTCACAACGGGACGGTTTATGTCCGGGCCATGGCCGATAGCGATGTCAACGCCCAGGTGTGCGGCATTGTCTCGCAGGTGCTGGATCAGGACCGCTTCCGCTACCTGACGGACGGATTCGTCGGGTCGATCCCCGGGGAGTTGGAATGGGCCATGGGGGCGGAGTACTTCCTGAGTCCCACCCAGGCAGGGAGGGTTATCGCGCTGGGGGATCCCGAGGTGTGGATGATCGGCCAGGTGCGCCTCTCGCTGGGTTGGGGAACGACCCGGGGGCTGAAGGTGGAGATCGACGTGGGGGATGTGATCGGGAACTATCCGGGGTCGGATCCCTTCTCCTTCGACAAGGACTTCGAGTGGTGCGTCTTTGCCGGACTGGCGGAAACCTTCAAGCTGGATTTTTCAGCGGGGTACGCTTACGTGATCGCCAGGGTGAAGCTCGAGAGCGACGGGACCCTCGTTGGGATCGGAGTCAGGATCAACGGCGCGGCCGTGACCGGATTGGAGGCCATGACCGCATCCCCGACGGCTGCGACCTATGAAGCGACCGCAGGCAACGCGGTCATGGAAAACGATGTGGTGACCCTTCACACGACAGCGGATTACTTGGGTACGCCCACCGTGGTGAGAGTGAAACTGATATTTACCATCCAATGATCACCAACTGCAATTGCGCCATCGAGATAGATTGCGGGTGCACGGTCGCCTTCGACACGTACTCCGACAACCTCTATTCCGCCCTGTCGGTGGGTAACCTGGTCGGGGGCGGCTGCACCCTCGATGCCTACGTCATCGACTGGTTCCGTGACGGGACCCATGCCATGACCTCCGGAAAGGGCGTCGCAGGCCTTGACGCCTACCACCCCTTCACGGACGGGGCGGCCATCCCCGTGCAGGCGGGTGTCTGGACTCCGGTGTTGAGATATGTGGTGATGGAAGGTGAAATGGTTTTCCCCGTGCCCCGCAACTGTGTGAAATGGTGCCGCGACCTGCAGGCGGAGCTTCCCGTGATCACCGTAAAGGCACTGGGGTGCGACATCGTGGCCGGTTCACCGGCCTCGGGCTATACCTTCAGGATCCGGTACACGACCTCGCAGGACTATTCCTTTGCCACACGAACCATCCGCTTCGACCTCCCCCAGGATGGATCGGCCCGTTACCTGGCCGCATGGTTCGTTGGGTATACCGTGGTGGACCGGGTGCAGATCTTCTACAACGACGAGCCCGATCCTATCCTTGACTATTACGTGGGGACGGACTTTGCCGCCACCGAGGGCAGCCATGTACCTCCCTACCTCGATCTCAATGATGCGAAATTCGTGGCCAATTTCTCTGATAGGGAGTACCTTCCCGGGGACTACCTGATCATCAAGGTAACGCCATCTTCCAATCCCAATACGCAGTGGTCCCTGGATCTTAAATGCCTCGGGGCCGGAGCCTTCGATTGCTCCTACTTCCCGCTTTCGCTTCGGGATATCGATCTGGGGAATGTTTCGATGGCCTACGATGCCATCAACTGCAAGTACCTTCTCTCGTTCCCCATGGAGATCAGACCTACGGCCTACAATACCTCGAACCTGGCAAAGTATATCTCGCTGGCCACATGGAAAAACACCAATGACGCGGCACTGAACGAAACCACCGGTGTGGTGACCCTGGCCCTTTGGGATAAGATATTCTGCACCGGCGAGGCCCTGCACACGCATTACCATGTCAACTCCGCAGGGCTGGTCAGCTACGCCAAGGTCGGGAACATTTTCACCTTCACGTTCGAACACCAGGACGATTACTCCGCTTACAAAAACTGGTACAACAGCAACAGGGTGAACTGGAAGTTTTCGAGTTATAACCCGGATCCGACCCATATCAACCATTACAAGATCTTCCAGATCACCTGGCAGGAGACGGCAACCCGCTGCGGGGACGTGTATACATACCGGCAAATTTACTTTCACTGGCTTTCACCGGTGACCTTCGACGACCAGGCCAGGACCATGGTGATAGAATTAGTCGATATCACCAACCAGTACCCCGATGAGCAACCCCGGCAAAAGTGCGACAACACCTGGGACACAATCAACACCTGGGTGAACGCCTGCCAAAGCACAAAGACGGCAGTGGACTGGTCCGGCTCGACCCGGTGCCGGGAGGGGCGGCCGATTAACGGGATCTGGATCTACCAGCAGGTGTGGAATAACATGACGAAAGACTTCATCGTCGGCTACGGGATCCCGGTCCGTCAGATGCTGAACGTGTGCGAGATGGATGGCTGGTGGGAATACCCTGCCATGGCCTACGAATATCAGTTCCAGCGGCTTTACGCCCGCATCGAGATCACCAACCCGGACGACCGGGTGAATAATTACCGGATATCGTCACAGCTGGACAGGGAGACCGGGGAGGATACCGGGGTATGGACAAGGATTTACGAAGTGGAGAACGGCATTAAAATCTATCCGTGATGTGTGGAAATTGCAATAAGAAAAAGGATCTGGGCTGGGTCGAGGAGATGGCCCAAAAGGTGGCAGTCTTTGATGACCAGCCCCAGCAGGTGTACGTGCATACGACATATGAAGGGGACATCTTCGATTTCGAGCCCCTGGGGATCCGACGTGAAAACGTAATAAAAATCGTCAGGTTAATCGACGGCAAATACGTCGCCACTTCAATCGCAGAGCCATGACAAGAGCGCGGAAAAACCAGATCGTGGTCAACCTGAATTCCCTGGGGGGGAAGCCGGTGGATCCGGAGTCACGGGCCCACGGGAAAGGGCTGATCTACGATGCGGCCACGGATTCCTACATCCATGTGGAGATAGCCCTGGCCGACCACGACCACGACGTGGGGGACCTTTTATTGATTTTTGAGAACCATTTGGTATGAGAGAGTAATAACCACAAAATCTAAAAGAAAATGAGTTTAGCATCGAACGTCCAGTCATTGGCCACCCGGGTGGCCACAGAGTTCAAAACCACCAAGAGCAAGATCGCAGGCAATGTGAGCGGCGATTTGAGCGGACTGACCACCACCGTTAAGACCAGCCTTCTGGCGGCCATCAACGAGCTGGTGACCGCCCTGGCCGGGAAGCAGCCCTCGTTGGGCTTCACCCCCGAGAACACGGCCAACAAGGGGGCGGCCAACGGGTACGCCAGCCTTGACGCCGGGGGCAAGGTACCATCAGCGCAGCTCCCCTCGTTCGTGGACGACGTGATCGAGGCGGCCAACTTTGCCGCTCTTCCGGCAACCGGCGTCTCCGGGGTCATTTATGTCGCCATGGACACCAACCTGACTTATCGCTGGAGCGGGACTGCCTACGTGGAGATCTCCAAGAGCCTCGCCCTTGGGGAGACCTCGGCCACGGCATACCGCGGTGACAGGGGAAAGACCGCCTATGACCACAGCCTGGCCACCGGTAATCCCCACATGACCGTCTGGTCACAAATCCTTAATCTGCCCACTACCATCGCCGGATACGGGATCACCGACGCATACACCAAGACCGAGATCGGGGATCCGGCCACCAATTTTGTCACCACCTTTGAAGCCGGTCTGTTATGAGCCTGATCACCCAGCTTCATGACCTGGCCGGCGAGATGGCCGCGGAGTTCAAAGCCCTCAAGCAGAAGATCGCCGGGAATATCAGCGGCGATTTGAGCGGCCTGGCCACCACGGCCAAGACCAGCATCGTGGCCTCGGTGAACGAGGTAAAAACAGCCCTTTCGGGGAAGCAGCCCCTGATCGGGTTCACCCCGGAGAATGCTTCGAAGAAAGGGGCGGCCAACGGGTACGCCAGCCTTGACTCCGGGGGGAAGGTGCCATCAGCGCAGCTCCCCTCCTTCGTGGACGACGTGATCGAGGCGGCCAGCCTTGCAGGGCTTCCGGCAACCGGCGTCACCGGGGTCATTTACGTCACCCGGGACACCAACCGGACTTATCGCTGGAGCGGCTCTGCCTACGTGGAGATCTCCAAGAGCCTGGCCCTGGGGGAGACCTCGGCCACGGCTTATCGCGGGGACAGGGGAAAAGCCGCTTATGACCACAGCCAGATCATGACAACGGCGATCCATCACACCGGCCCTGGCGATCCATGGATAGAGTACACGCCGGGGAATCCGCACGGAACCCCATTTGCCCTGCTCGCCGGTAAGCCCACCACCGTGGCCGGGTATTCGGTTACCGATCTGAACACAAAACCTGAAGTCGGGACCCCAACAACGGATTTTGTGGCCAACTTTGAAGCCGCTCTGGTATGAGTCTGACCAGTCAGATTTCGGCCCTTGCAACCAGGGTGGGCCAGGAAATCAAGGCCCTGTATCAGTCTTTGTCGGAAAAGGCAAAGGGGGAGCACGGCATCTATTACGTCCAGGGAAACACCTCGGGGACGGCGGGAACCTGGACCGGCACGCACGCGGGGATCACCTCCCTGTATGCGGGATTGACCGTGGCCTACAGGATCGGGATTGCAGGGGCTGGAACCACCACCCTGAACATCAACGCTCTTGGAGCCAATACCGTACGCAGGTGCACGGGTAACCTGACCACCCACCTTCCAGCCAACACTATCGTGATGCTGACCTTCGACGGGGCGTATTGGGTCTGGGCGGATTACACCGACGGGAACACCTATGACCGCACGTACTGGGGGAATGCGATACTGGCCGGGGCGACCATATACTCCTATAAACTCCTGATGCAGGCATTCGATGGGAAATTCTACCCCCTGACCCTTGAGACCGGTACCGGTACTTCCAAGACCGTGAGCCTGCAGGAGTTCATGATCGGTTCGCCTGTCCTGTATTATGCGACAACGGCAACGGTGGCCGCGGGAGCCGCCCTGAGCAACGTGTATTCGGAGATCCCCATGACAACGCTCGCGTATACGGCGAATCAGGGTTCATGGGTCGCCTACCTGCCCGTGTACCTCAAGGGGACGGTTCTGGCCAACGGCAGCTTTAAGCTGGACAACACGACCCCTGCGGGTTTTATGACCCAGACCCTGCCCACTGCGGAGGACGGGTTTGTCTACATGCTGCTGGGGCAGATGTACACAACCACATACATGAGGCTTTACCAGCGTCATCCGATTTACCAGTTTAAGAACGGGAAGTTAAGGCTGTACGAATCCGATGATCCCAGGCCGATCACCAAGGCTATGGTGGAGGCGGTATTGAGCGGGACGATCACCAGCCACGACCATGCAGGGACTTACGCCACGCCATCGGACCTGCAGGATGGCTTTACCACGATGGTAGCCCTGATCGGCGGCAAGCAACCATCGGACGCGGACCTCACCGCACTGGCGGGGCTTTCGGGGACGGGACTCGCCAGGCGCACGGGGGACGGAACCTGGGCCCTGGATGCTTCCGCCTACCTGACCGGAATCACCAAGGCCATGGTGGAGGATGTGCTGACGGGGAACCTCGTCAGCCATACCCACAATTACCAGCCATATAGTTATGATTTGGCATTGATCGCGGCATTGACCGGAACCTCAGGGATCCTCGAAAAGGTCGCCCTTGGCAACTGGCGGCTCAATACCACCGGGTATGAGCCAAAGATTGCGGATGAAACCGGGTACAATATTCTGATCGTCAACGGAACCAACCGACTGGTCATGCCGATTGCCGATGCCGCGGAGTTTTTCAACTTCGTAGGGGACGGGATGGTTACCCAATCCAAACTGGGGGAGGACCTTACAAGCAGGCAGACGGTGGCTTCCACATCGATAGACTGGAGCCTGGGCGGGGTGTACTCCAAGGTCATGGGCGCCAACACCACCTTCACGTTTGCAGGGTTGCAGCAGAACAAGGTGATCACCCTGATCCTTTCGGGGAATTACACGGCCACGTTTCCGGCTTACTGCAAGAGGATATCGGGGACGTACGACGGGAATGTGGTCAATTACATCCAGTTCCACTGCACCAACAACGCCAGCGGGAGCGAGGAGGTGTGGTACACCATCTCAAAACAGGCGGTATGATCCTTGGAAAAATGCTTTTACCTCTGCCGGGAACCACCCTTAAAAACGGGCTGATCTCCTGTTGGGAGTTCGATGAAGCATCCGGCTCTTCTATCAACGATTCCTTCAGCTCGAACACCCTTACGGCAGGTGGAACGTATACGTCAAACCAGACGGGGAAAGTCGGAACCGCTTATTCATTTGCTCCGGGATATGCTTATCGGGGGACCAGGATGGTCTTGGCTTTCCCCATCACCCTATCATGGTGGCTCAAACCTGCCCCTTACTCCATTAACCGCATTTCCACAAACGTATCAGGGGCAAATTATTATGGGGTGGAGGTTGCCCTGGATTACAACCAGTGCGTGGTAGAGTTCGGGAACGGGGGAGGAAGCGGGAGTGCCAACCGCAAGTCATATCAACTTTCGGGATCCATTACCACCGGGGTGTGGCACCATGTGGTGGTGGTGTTCACTGGCCATGGTTCTTTCACTTTCTACCTGGACAATGTTGTGAAGTCGGGGTTCAGTGCAAGCGGTACCGCTACATCCACCTCGTTCGCCGCCGGAGGACCTTATGTGGGAAAGAATTGGGGGGCTGGTGTTTCTTACGCAAGCTGCATATGCGATCAGGTCGCCTTCTGGAACAGGGCGCTTACAGCCCCGGAGGTGGCCTCGTTGTACAACTCGGGCGACGGGCTGCCCTTTGCGCAATGGTGATGCTTCTGTCCTTTGGCACCCGCCTTGTGCGTGCGATCTTCACTCAGACAAGCCATTGACCTTATGCATGTGGATATGAATCCCGACATCGAGCAGCTCAAGATCATCCTTTGGATCGCCGGTCCCCTGATCGTTCTGATGCTGGGGGTGGTGGGGTACTTCATCCGCCAGCAGATCGACGCCTCCCGGTCCATCGCCGACGCCGTGCAGCAGCTGCAGCTCATCGTGGCCGAGCTGCGCACCCATAACGAGCTCCTGAACCCCGTGATCGAACGGCGGTTGAACCACCACTCCGAAAACCTCGAAGACCACGAACGGCGGCTCACCGTCATCGAGACCGAACACTGCCTTAACCATAAAATGTCCAGGAATAATGAAAAAGTTCACTGAATTGTTGACCATCCCGGTGGGGATGCTCCTCTACTGGCTCTTTACCTCCGTGGCCGAGAGCCGCGGATGGCACGTCTACGGCGCCGGGGTGTTCCAGAAACTCTTCCTCGCCCTTGTGCTCTTTCTGGTGGTGGCCGGGCTGGCGCGTCTGCTCTTCGCCCTGACCTTCCCCACACTGTATAAATATATTGACCAGGATTTTAAGGAAAACGAACGATGGGATCATTTGACTCCGCGAGAGCGTACCTGGGCGGGATTGCTCTTGCTCTGTGCCTACTTGCTGGTGCTGGCCATGCTCATGGCCAACCTCTGAGGGAAAGGCTGGTGGCTACGGCCGCCGGCCAGCTGCATGTCCGCGAGCAGGGCGCCAACGACGGCCGGGAGGTACGCAAATACCTCCGCTCCACCGGGCTGGGGAAGGGGTACCCCTGGTGCGCCGCCTTTGTCACCTGGTGCCATGACCAGCATAACATCCCCAACCCCGGAAGCGCACGCGTGGTGGATTGGTTCCGGGCCAACGTCATCTGGCAGGACCGGGGGCTGCAGAACCGCCCCCCGGTAAAACCCGGGTATGTCATGGGCCTCTATTACTCACGACTGGGCCGCCTGGGGCATATCGGCATCATCGAGTACGAGGACCGCAACAACTACTACACCATCGAGGGGAACACCAACCAGGCCGGCAGCAGGGAAGGGGACGGGGTGTACCGCAAGATCAGGCCCAAGCGGACGGTTTCTGCCCTGGGGGACTACTGCGTTAAACCGGAACAGTACTTTAAAACCATCAAGGAGCTTTATGGGACTGACCAATAGGGTGGAGAACATCATCATCACTGCCGCCACGGCCATTGTCACCACCGTGGTTCTGCTGCTGATCGTGCATTCGGTGAGCATCCGTCCCCTGCAGCGGCAGATCGAGCGCCAGAACGCCGTGATCGTCGAGCTGGCCCGGATCGAGAAATACCGCTACGAGATCCGCAACGACTTCGAAAAGATCAAGTCCAGGGACTCCCAGGTGGTCATCGACCTGGATAACAAACTGAGTTCACTTCAGGTGAACAAGGGGGATACCCTGCATGTGGATTCCACCGACCAGCGAAAAAGATTCTGGAAAAAATTGAAGTTCTGGGAATAGAACCACCTTGGAATTGGTGAAAAATCGATGTTTTTTGGATGCGATTTTATAAGCTTTGAAAGAATCACGAATTGATATTTTTATTTACTTTACTGAATTGAATATTAGTTAATTGCAATTAATTAAACATAACATTATAAGTCTTCTGTCTTATAAACTGATTATAAGCGATTTTTTATAAGTCCATAAATAACAGAATATCAATTTATTACAAAAGACGACAGCGTGTCTGTTAATCCGTAGGTCGTAGGTTCAAGTCCTACCTGGGGAGCTTCTTGATGATA